>Ga0247727_10000053_pt1 | contig 239541 bp, 201 predicted proteins | sample WisWelCaveWW1625_FD_202498 | JGI IMG/M metagenome (GOLD analysis project Ga0247727, IMG submission 202498) | Biofilm microbial communities from Wishing Well Cave, Virginia, United States - WW16-25 | ecosystem: Environmental > Aquatic > Deep subsurface > Groundwater > Cave microbial mat... | reverse complement strand
GCTAGCATCGCCTTGTCCCCCTCCCCCCTTCAGGCTCATTCTGTATTGGAAACAAACTCCGCTTTCAGGCTCATTCACCATTGGAAACACACCCCCGGTTCAGGCTCATCTTGTATTGGACAACTCTTAGAGTTGTCCGGAACTTGCGTTCTGGAGTACACTGGGGGAGCATTTGGGGTTTCAGTCTCGCTCGATGAAGAAGGAGTAATGAAATGAGAACCATCCGCTTGGCGGCATGGCTTGCCGCCCTCTCTCTACTGAACACCGGAGCGCTGTGGGCCCAATCCGACACCGCCGCGATCTCCGGCTTCGTCAAGGACGCCACCGCCTCGGCGGTGCCCGGCGCCGCCGTCTCCGTGCGCAATGAGGCCACCGGCCTGGAGCGCAAGGTCACCACCAATGAAAGCGGCTACTACGTGGCCACCAGCCTGCCGCCCGGCTACTACACGGTGACGGTCGAAAAGACGGGGTTCAAGAAGTTCGTCAAGACGCAGAACAAGCTGGACGCCAACATTTCGGGCGTGGTAAGCGCCACGCTCGAAGTCGGCACCGTGACCGAGACGGTCGAGGTGGTCGCCAGCGTGATGCAGCTCCAGTCGGAGACGGCGACCATGGGCAAACTGATCGAGGAGAAGCAGATCAGGAACATGATGCTCAACGGCCGCAACCCGCTCTACCTGGCGCAGCTCAAGCCGGGCGTGCGCGGCGGCTCGATGGCCGCTTTCAGCTTCGGCCTCACCACGGCAGGGCTCAACATCAACGGCAGCCGCACGCAGGACCTGGTGCTGACCTTCGACGGGGCGATCGGCGTGCGCACCCGCGCCAACGGCACCTCCATCGGCGTCGCCGACGTCGAGACGGTGCAGGAAATCCAGATCCTGACGGCCAACTACACGGCCGAATACGGGCGCTCTGCCGGCGGGCAGATCCGCTTTGTCACCAAGAGTGGCAGCCAGAATTTCCACGGCGACCTGTACGAATACTTCCGCAACGAGAAGCTGGACGCCAACACCTGGGCGTTCAATCGCAACAACACGCCCCGGCCGTCCAACAAATTTAATCAGTGGGGTTACATCTTCAGTGGTCCGGCCTTCATTCCCGGCAAGTGGAACACCAGCCGCAGCAAGCTGTTCTGGCTGTGGGGCCAGGAATGGGTGCGCCACCGTCGAGACCAGTCCACGACGGTCACCGTGCCGAGCCTCGCCATGCGTACCGGCAATTTCTCCGAGTTGTTGAATCCGGCCAACCCGTTCTTCGGCGCTACCCGCGTGGTCAACGACCCGACCGACAACCAGCCGTTCGCGAACAACATTATTCCATCCAACCGCCTGAGTTCGAACGGTCAGGCATTTCTGCGCACTTATCCGGAGCCAACACCGGGCTTCCTGCTCGGCAGAAACAACTTCTTCCAGGTGCGGCCCAATCCGACCGATCAGCGTAAGGACACACTCTCCATCGACTTCATTCCCACCGAGAAGCACACCTTCCGGCTCCGCTGGCAGAATTTCGAGCATGACGTCCGCAACGCCTTCGCCGGCGGCACCGACCGTGCGGTGACGCAGTTGATCCGCCCCAATGACACAGCCTCGCTCAACTACATCTGGACCGTCAACCCGCGGACCATTAACGAGTTTACGGTTACCGCCGCCGTCGACCGGGTGGCGATCCTGGTCCAGCGCGAAGGCGGCCGCTTCGAGCGCAGCCGTTACGGGATCAACTACCCGTATGTCTACTCCACAAGGAAGGAAATTGCCGACAAGATCCCGACCATCGTCGTCAACAACTTCACCGACATCGATGGCGGCCCGTATCCGGCCGCATCCGCCGGCCCGGTCTACACCATCTCCAACGCCACCACCCGCATCCATGGCAACCACACCTTCAAGTGGGGTGTGAATTTCGAGCGCCTCGGTCAGAACGACTTCGACCAGATCAACGTCAGCGGCGTCCCCGGCGGCACCAATAACCAGAACGGCCGGTTCGTCTTTTCCGACGCCCGCGCCGGCGCCCCGAGCACGCGGCTGGCCATCGCCAACACCGCCATGGGGCTGTTTGACACCTACGCCGAGATCGGCCCGCGCGCCAACACGCCCTATCGCAGCCAGATGCTGGAGTTCTTCGGCCAGGATTCCTGGAAGGCGACCACGAAGCTGAAGCTGGAAATGGGCCTGCGTTGGAGCGTGATGCATCCCTACGCCTACAGCCTGTGGCGCAACATCGCCGTCTTCGACCCGGCGCGTTATGATCCCACCAAGGCCGTCGTCCAGGACCCGCGGACGGGCAACATCCTCAGCGGCGACCGTTACAACGGCGTTCTGTTCCCCGGCAAGGGCTTTAACGATGCCGCCAAAGGGCGCGTGCCGATCGCCGACACCGGCGAGTTCAACCGCCTGTTCAACGGCGGACCCAACTACTGGGGCAAGGTGCAGTACAAGAACTTCCAGCCCCGGCTCGGCCTGGCTTACTCGATCAACTCCAGGAGTGTGCTACGAGCCGGCTTCGGCGGCTTCCTCGCCCGGCCAGGCATCTCCGACAACATCTTCCTGGGCGGCAATCCGCCGTTCCAGCCGATGGCCTCAATCGCCACCGGTTCCGTCGACAACCCCGGCGGCGGCGCCTCCATCGCCTTCCCGCAGTTCTTCATGACCTCCGACGCGGTGTTCAAGATCCCCATGGCCTACAACTGGAGCGTGACCTTCGAGCGCGAGGTGGGTTATGACACCACTGTCTCGGTCGCTTACGTCGGCCGCGTGGGCCTCCACCTGGAGCGCGAGCGCGAGCTCAACCAGCTTCGCACCGGCACTCTGTTCCAGTCCTCCAACGCGGGCGTCAATGTGAATGCCCTGCGGCCGTACAAGGGCTTCGCTTTCATCCCTATGGGCGAGACGGCCGCCCGCAGCGAGTACAACAGCTTCCAACTCGAGCTGAACCGCCGGTTCACCAAGGGATTGAGCTTCGGCATGGCCTACACCCTCTCGGAGAGCTTCGACAACGCCAGCGGGCGCCGCGACCGCCTCTACGACGCTTACGACGACCGCAGTTACTGGGGCTACTCCGGCTTCGATAATCGACACACCATGGTGATCAACTTCATCTACGAGGTGCCGTTCCTGCGGGGTAATACCAACCTGATGGGCAAGCTCCTCGGCGGATGGATGGTCACCGGCATCACCCAGTTCCAGACCGGCACGCCGCTCACGATCGGTACCAACGACGACTTCCCCGGCATAGGCTCGGGCGACGGCAAGCCGTGGAATCGCAACGGGGACCCGCGGCTCGCGTCCAGCGAGCAGAAGTTCTCGCAAGGCGCTGCCGATTCCAACTTCTACTTCCGGCCGCGCAACGCCGACGGCACCGCGATCTACACCATCCCCGCCAACGGCACCTTCGCCAACCAGACGCGCAATGATGGCACCTTGTACAACATCGGATTCCAGAACTGGAATCTTGGCGCTTACAAGGATTTCCGCATCCACGAGTCGCACCTGGTGAAGCTCCGACTGGAGATGTTCAATTGGGTCAACCACCCCAACTGGGGCGGTGTGGACACCGGCCCGCGCAATGCGACTTTCGGCAAAGTGAGCTCGAAGGGCAGTGAGCGCAACATCCAGTTGAGCCTGCGCTACCAGTTCTGACCGCGCAGAACCCGGACCGGAACACCGGCGGCAACGAGACGCCAGTGTTGGTCGGCGGTCAGCGCGCGAGTTCCGAGCTCTCGCGCCGTGGCCAGGCACAAAAACCGCTCCCTGACGGTCGCGGCTCGGTAACGGATTGATTCTACCGAGCCGCGCCCGTCAGCAAGCGGTCTTTCGGGCCAGAGAAGCCTCGCGGGAAACGTAGCGGCGAACCGTCGCCTGCGCACGCTGCCGGGCGGTCTGGCCGAGTGCCGCCCGGAAAGCGGCCGGCATCACGACGCGGCCGTACAACTGCCACAGGACCAGGCAGGCGCCGGGGAGCCCGCCGTCGGCGGCCAACGCTTTCCGCTAGACTGGCCTTTTGCTCCCGTGACCGGCTGGAAGCTCTGGATCCCGACCGTGTCGATGATGCTGGTCTCGCTGATCAGCTACATCGACCGCAACACGCTGGCGCTGCTGGCGCCGACCATTCTCAAGGAAACGCGGCTCACCAACGAGCAGTACGGGTGGATCATCTCCGCCTTCTCGGTGGCCTACATGATCGGGAACCCGGTCTGGGGCCGGCTGCTGGACCGCATCGGGCTGCGCGTGGGGATGACGGCCGCGGTCTCCTTCTGGACGATCGCCTCGGCCGCCCACGCCTTCGCCACCGGATTCTGGAGCTTCGCCGCGGCGCGCGCCGCGCTGGGATTCGGCGAGGGCGCCACTTTCCCCGGCGGGCTGCGGACCTCGATGCAGACGCTGCCGCCCCGGAAGCGCTCGCGCGGCATCGCGGTCTCCTACAGCGGCGGCTCGCTCGGGGCGATCGTGACGCCGTTGATCGTGACGCCGATCGCGCTGTGGTGGGGCTGGCGGTCGGCCTTCTGGTTCACCGGCCTGGTGGGCGCGGCGTGGCTGGCGCTGTGGATGTTCGTCAGCCGGCGCCCGGATGTGCGCCACCCGCGCGAGGCGGAGCACACCGACGCCGCCACGGCGGCTCCCCGGTGGCGGGATCTCCGCCTCTGGGCATTTCTGGCCGCCTATGCGCTGGGCGCTTCCCCGCTGGCGTTTGTCCTGTACGCCGCCGCCATCTACCTGAACCAGGCGCTGGGCGCATCGCAGAAGCTGATCGGGCAACTGCTGTGGATCCCGCCGCTCGGCTGGGAGATCGGCTACTTTTTCTGGGGCTGGATGGTGGACCGCACACAGGGTCGCGCTTTCCCCCGTCTGATGACGGCGAACCTGCTGCTGATGCTTCCGCTGGCGGCTGCGCCCTACATCCCCTGGCTCGGCGGCGTGATGGCGGTGCTGAGCCTGGCGATGTTCGTCGCCGCGGGCTTCGTGATCGTCCCGATTGCCTATGCGACGGCGGTCTACTCGAGCCGCCACGCCGGGCTGATAGCCGGGCTCGGGGCGGGCTCCTGGTCGCTGGTAGTGGCGCTCCTCATGCCCATCGTCGGCCGCCTGTTCGACGCGCGCCGCTGGGACACCGCGTTCCTGCTGGCCACGGCCGGCCCAGTGCTGGGCTACGCCATCTGGCGAGTACTGGACCACACCGTCAGGAATCGATCTTAAGCCCCAGCTTGCGAATCCCCCTTTGTTGACAGACAATGGGGCCTTTTCGCTACAATGGTGGTGTCAGGGTTTATCTCCCCCGGTACCCCTACGATGGCTGTCGCCTTACCCAAACTATCCCCTCAACTCTCCAGTTCGCTGCTGGCTCAGATTGGGAACACGCCCCTGCTGCACCTGTCCAAGATCTCGGCGGACCTTGAGGGTATCGAGATCTACGCCAAGGGGGAATACTTCAACCCGGGCGGATCGGTAAAAGACCGGGCGGCGCTGAACATGATCCTGGACGGGGAGCGGACCGGACGCCTGGCGCCGGGGCGAATCATCCTGGACTCGACCAGCGGCAACACGGGACTGGCTTACGCCATGATCGGCGCGGTGCGCGGCTACAAGGTGCGTTTGTGCCTGCCGGGGAACGCCTCGCCGGAGCGCAAGCGGATGCTGAACGCCTACGGGGCGCAGACGATCTTCACCGATCCGGGGCAGGGCTCCGACGGGGCTATCCGCGAGTGCAGGAAGATCTACCAGGCCGACCCGGATCTGTACTTCTATCCGGACCAGTACAGCAATCCCGCCAACTGGAAGGCCCATTTCGAGACCACGGCGGTGGAGATCATGAACCAGACCGCCGGCCGGCTGACGCACTATGTCGCCTGCATGGGAACCAGCGGCAGCTTCGTCGGAGTATCGCGGCGACTGCGGCGGGACATGCCGCAAGTGAAGTGCGTGTCCGCCCAGCCTTCGAGCGGCTTCCACGGGCTGGAAGGACTGAAGCACATGCCGACGGCGATTGTGCCGGCCATCTACGACCCGACGCTGGCCGACGACAACGAATGGATCGAGACCGAAGACGCCTACCGCATGGTGCGCCGGCTGGCGCGCGAGGAAGGGCTGCTGGTGGGGCTCTCCTCGGGCGCCAACGTGGTGGCCTGCCGGCAGCTTGCCCGCCGCATGATCGAACGCGGCCAGGGCGGCCTGCTGGTGACCATCCTGTGCGACAGCGCGGAGAAGTACCTCAGCGAAGAATTCTGGAATGATCCGGATTGAACGGGAGGCCTGGGAGGTGATGCTCTCCCACGCCGGCTCCCACTACCCCAACGAGTGTTGCGGCGCGATGCTCGGCCAGGTGGACGGATCCCGGAAGACGGTGAGGATAGCGGTCCCGATGGAGAACGCCTGGCAGGGGGAGCGGCACTCGCGCTACGAGCTGCGGCCCCAGGACCTGCTGCGGGCGGACCAGGAAGCGCGGAGTCAGGGGCTGGACCTGGTGGGCATCTTTCATTCGCACCCCGACTGCGACGCCTACTTTTCCAAGACCGACCTGGAGAACTCCTGCCCGTGGTACTCGTTTGTGATACTCTCAATTCGCGGCGGCCGGTTCGACCACGCCAACAGCTTTCTGCCGAACGCCGACCAGACCGCCGCCGAGGCGGAAGAAATCATTCATCCGGACTGAAGGAAAAACGGTATGGCCAAGGTACTCATTCCAACACCCCTGCGCCAGTACGCCGACAAGCAGGACAGTGTGGAAATCGGCGGCGCCACCGTCGGCGAAGTGCTGGCGGGGCTCACCAGCCGGTACCCGGACCTGAAGCGGCAACTGTACAGCGACGAAGGCAAGCTGCGCAGCTTCGTGAACGTCTACGTCAATGACGACGACATCCGCTACCTGAGCAGGGACGCCTCCCCGGTCCAGGACGGCGATACCATCTCGATCGTGCCCAGCGTGGCCGGCGGCAATCTTTCCAACGAAGAGATTCTCCGCTACAGCCGCCACCTGATCATGCCGGAAGTCGGCATGGAGGGACAGATCAGGCTGAAGAACGCCCGCGTCCTTCTGGTGGGCACCGGAGGGCTGGGATCGCCGCTGGGGCTCTACCTGGCGGCGGCCGGGGTGGGTCACATCGGGCTGGTGGACTTCGACGTGGTGGACTTCACCAACCTCCAGCGGCAGATACTCCATGGCACCAAGGACGTGGGGCGCAAGAAGCTGGACTCGGCCGCCGATCGGATGCTGGACATCAACCCGCACATCGAGATCATCCGCCACGAAGTGGCGCTGACGAGTGAGAACGCCCTCGACATCCTCAAGGACTACGAAATCGTCGTCGACGGCACCGATAATTTCCCCACGCGTTACCTGGTGAACGACGCCTGCGTTCTGCTGGGCAAGCCGAACGTCTACGGCTCGATCTTCCGCTTCGAAGGCCAGGCCACCGTGTTCGCGTACCCCGGCGGGCCGTGCTACCGATGCCTGTACCCGGAGCCGCCGCCGCCCGGACTGGTGCCGAGCTGCGCCGAAGGCGGCGTGCTGGGGATTCTTCCCGGCGTGATCGGCGTGGTGCAGGCCACCGAGACGGTGAAGCTGATCCTCGGTAAAGGCGAGCCGCTGGTCGGCCGGCTGATGCTCTACGACGCGCTGGCGATGCGCTTCCGCGAGCTGAAGCTGCGCAGGAACCCGGAGTGCCCCGTCTGCGGCGAGCATCCCACCGTCCGCCAACTCATCGACTATCACCAGTTCTGCGGCGTGCCGCAACACGAGCCGCCGCCGCCCGCCGGCCTGACCGAGTGGGAAGTGGACCCGTTGGAGGTCAAGTCGAAGATGGATCGCGGGGACCGGTTCGTCCTCATCGATGTGCGTGAGCCGCACGAGTTCCAGATTTGCCGCATCCCCGGCTCGCGGCTGATTCCGCTGGGGGAGCTGGTCAAGCGGCTGAGCGAGCTGGATTCGGCCGAGGACATCGTGGCCCACTGTAAAAGCGGAATGCGCAGCGGCAAGGCGGTGGATTTCCTGCGTCAGGCCGGCTTCCGCAAGGTGAAGAACATGAAGGGCGGCATCCTGGCGTGGAGCGACAAGGTGGATCCGCGCGTGCCGAAGTATTGAGCCCCCACGGGGTCCAGAGAGGTCTGCCCATGACACGAAGAGAACTGATGCGGCTGGCGGTGGCGCTGCCCGCCGGCGCCGCTTTCCATCGCTTCCGCGCGCTGGCCGCGCCCTACCGCAACCAGGTGAAGATCACCGCCGTCAAGGCGATGCAGCTCACCTTCGGCGCGAACAACTGCCTGATCAAAGTCGAGACCGACGCCGGCCTGACGGGCATCGGCGAGGCGGGCAGCTCCGGCCCCATGGCCCGCGCCCGCATCCGGACCATGGAGCGCCACCTGATCGGCCAGGATCCGCTCGCGATCGAGCGCCATTTCCACAACCTGTCGACGCTCATGCACACTTACATGGCCCATATCCCGACGGTGAGCGGCATCGACATGGCGTTATGGGACCTGGCGGGTAAGATCACCGATCTTCCGCTGTGGACCCTGCTCGGCGGGCGGTTCCGCGAGACGGTTCCCATGTATTCGCACGGTATCGGCGTCAACCTGCTGGATCGCGCTTCCTGTCGGGATTGGGCGCAGCGGATCAAGGCGGCGCCGGAGGGATTCACGGCGTTCAAGATCAACATCGACCCGGTGGCCGGAGTGCCGTCGGGCCGCTACGCCTTTCCCCTGGACAGCACGCAACTGCGCAAGGTGGCTCGCGGGTACGCCAACGCGCGCGAGGCCGTCGGCGAGGAGATCGACATCGCCTGCCACTGCCACGGGGAGTTCGATACGCCGAGCGCGATCGCGATCGCCAAGGCGATCGAGCCGATGAATCCCCTGTTCCTGGAAGACGCGCTCAACGTGCCGTATTCGGAAGGCTGGCTGGCGCTGAAGCGCTCGACCAGGATCCCGATCCTCACCGGCGAGAAACTGGAGATGGTGGCCGGGTTCCGGGGGTTCCTCGACCACCAGGCCGCCGACATCATCCACCCCGACCTGGCGTTCGCCGGAGGAATTACCGGGACCAGGAAGATCGTCGACTACGCGCAGCTCACACGGACCCCGGTGGCGCTGCACAACGTCGGTACGCTGGTGCTGACCTACGCTTCGGCGCACTTCGCCGCCTCGATTCACAACTTCTATCGCTCCGAGAGCGCGCTCGGCCACCCCGGCGGGCGCGTGGAAGGCATGGCCGCCGCCAATCCGCCGGTGGTGCGGAATGGGCTGCTCCAGATACCCACCGGCGCCGGCCTGGGCGTCGAGTTGAACATCGACTTTGTGCGCCGTCACCTGGCGCCGGGCGAGGAATTCTGGGGCTGACCGTCGATAAGAACGGCAGCGGGGTTTTCTAAGGCGAGTCGCCGGTGGCGGCGCTTTCCCGATTCTCATATAATTGAGAATGAGGGTTCTGCTGACCCTCCCCGCTAAGGTTTCATACATCATGTCAACTACCGAGATGACCCCGCTCGCGCTTCGCGACGGGGAAGCCGGGCAGCGCGTGGTCAACGATTTCACGATCCAGGTGGCCACGGTCAACGGATCCGGCAGCCAGACCTCCAATACCGTGTTGATGCGCTCCATCTTCCAGATGGGGATTCCGGTATCGGGCAAGAATCTGTTCCCGTCCAACATCCAGGGGCTGCCTACGTGGTTCACCATCCGCGCCAACAAGCACGGCTGGATCGGCCGCAAGAAGCAGATCGATTTCCTGGTGGCGATGAACGCGGAGACGGGGCGCGATGACGTGTTGAGCCTGACGCCCGGCGCCGCCGTGGTGTACGACGAGCCGCTGAAGCTCGATCAACTGCGCGCGGATCTCCACTTCTATCCCGTCCCGTTCGACAAGCTGGTGGCCCCGGTTTGCCCGGAGGCGAAGTTGCGCAAGCTGGTGCGCAACATGATCTACGACGGCGTGTTGGCCTGGCTGATCGGCCTCGATATGGAGGAGGTCCGCAAAGCGCTGGTGAAGCAGTTTGGGCCGCGCAAGGCCAAGGCCGCCGAGATGAACTGGGGCGCCGTGCAGGCGGGCTTCGAGTTCGCTTCGCGGAACCTGACCAAGAAGGATCCCTACTATGTCGAGCGGATGGACAAGACCGCCGGCAAGATCATCATCGAGGGCAACGCCGCCTGCGCGCTGGGCGCCATCTTTGCCGGCTGCACGGTGGTGACCTGGTATCCCATCACGCCGTCCTCTTCGCTGGTCGAGTCGATGATCGGCTACCTGAAGCGCCTGCGCGTCGACAAGGCCAGCGGCAAGGCCACCTTCGCTGTGGTGCAGGCGGAGGACGAGCTGGCGGCGATCGGCATGGTGATCGGCGCGGGCTGGGCGGGCGCGCGGGCGATGACCTCCACCTCCGGGCCGGGAATCTCGCTGATGTCGGAGTTCGTCGGGCTCGGCTATTACGCCGAGGTGCCGGCGGTGATCTATGACGTCCAGCGCGTCGGCCCCTCCACCGGCCTGCCCACGCGCACCATGCAGGGAGACATCCTGACAAACGCGTTGCTCTCCCACGGCGACACGCGGCACCCGATGCTGTTCCCGACCTCGCCGCAGGAGTGCTTCACGATGAGCCAGGACGCCTTCGACCTGGCCGAGCATTTTCAGACACCCGTGTTCGTGATGATGGACCTGGACCTGGGGATGAACAACTGGATGTCGGACCCGTTCCCGTATCCGGACCGGCCGATCGCGCGCGGGAAGGTCCTCACCGCCGAAGACCTGGAGCGATTGGGCGGTTTCGAGCGCTACCGCGACCTGGAGGGCGACGGAGTCGGCTACCGCACCCTGCCCGGCACGGCGCACCCGGCGGCCGCCTATTTCACCCGCGGCAGCGGTCACAACGAGAAAGCGCAGTACACGGAGCGTCCGGACGATTATGTGCGCAACGTCGACCGGTTGACGCACAAGTTCGAAAGCATGCGCGGCCAGGTGCCCCGCCCCGAGGTGTGGCTCAACGAGAAAGCCTCGGTGGGAATCCTCTACTGCGGAACCTCGCACTACGCCGTCGAAGAGAGCCGCGACCAGTTGCTTCGGGAGTACGGTCTGGAGACCAGCTACTTCCGCCTGCGCGCCTATCCGTTCACCCACGAGCTCACCGAGTTCCTGGATCGCCACGCGCGCGTCTACGTCGTCGATCAAAACCGCGACGCGCAACTGCTCTCGCTGATGCGGCTGGAGCTGGACGTCCAGCACATCGCCAAGCTGCACAGCGTGCGCTACTACGGCGGGCTTCCGCTGGACGCGCGCACCGTCACCGACGAGATCGTGCTCCAGGAGGGTTTATGAGCGCCGCCGTGACTCCCCCGCCGCCGAAGAAGGTCAACCGCATCGGCCTGGATGTAGTCGGTTACAAGGGCGGCAAAACGACGCTGTGCGCCGGATGCGGCCACAACTCCATTTCCGAGCGCATGGTCGAAGTGTTTTTCGAGATGGGTATCGAGCCCTGGACGGTGGCCAAGTTCTCCGGAATCGGCTGCTCCTCCAAGTCGCCCGCCTACTTTCTCGGCATGGCCCACGGCTTCAACGCGGTGCACGGGCGCGCGCCGGCGGTGGCCACCGGCGCATTGCTCGCCAACCAGACGCTGCGAGGGATCCTGGTGACCGGCGACGGCGACACGGCCTCGATCGGCATCGGGCAGTTCATCCACATGCTGCGGCGGAACGTCCCGCTGATCTACATCATCGAGAACAACGGCGTCTACGGGCTCACCAAGGGACAGTTTTCGGCCACCGCCGATGTGGGCTCGAAGCAGAAAACCGGCGTGGTCAACGACCAGCCGGCCATCGATTGCTGCCTGATGGGCATTGAGCTGGGCGCAACGCTGGTGGCGCGCTCGTTCAGCGGCGACAAGCGCCAGCTCGTGGCGATCCTGAAGGCCTGCATCGCCCACAACGGGCTGTCCGTGGTCGATGTGATCTCCCCCTGCACCACCTTCAACGACCACGAGGGCTCCACCAAGAGCTACTCCTACATGAAGGACCACGACGAGCCGTTGCACGAGGTGGACTTCGTGCCCTTCTACGAGGACATCAGCGTCGAGATTCCCGAGGGCGAAGTGCGCGAGGTCACCATGCACGACGGCTCCCGTCTGCGGCTGCGCAAGCTCGGCCGCGATCACGACCCCCTCGACAAGATGGGCGCCATCCGGCTGCTGCACGAATCGGAGCAGGCCGGCGAGGTGGCCACCGGCATCCTCTACCTCGAGTGCGGCCGCGAGAACTTCACCGAGAGGCTGGGCATCATTGAGAAACCGCTCGCCACGCTGCCCGAGTCGGTGGTCAGGCCCCCGCGCGAAGCGCTCGAGCTGGTGATGGAAGAACTGCGCTGAACGGCCTTCGCGTCGTCCTGGTTTCCTCCCGCAATCCACTGAATATCGGCGCGGCCGCCCGCGCCATGAGCAATTTCGGTTTCTCCCACCTGCGGCTGGTGAGCCCTTACGAGGTGGCGTTTCGCGAGGCGCGCTCGGCGGTCGGGGCGGCCGATGTGCTGCGCCGTGCGACCGTGCACGCCACCGTGGCCGAGGCCGTGGCAGACTGCCCGCTGGTGGTCGGAACCGCCAGCCAGGGCCATCGCGAAAGGAAGCATCCCCTGCGGAGACTGGAATCCGGCGCGCGGCTGCTGCGCAAACACCTGGCCTCGGCGCCGGCGGCGCTGCTGTTCGGCTCGGAGAAATTCGGGCTCTCCAACGACGACCTCACCTGGTGCCACTGGCTGCTGCGGATTCCCACCCCGGGCACCTACGAATCGATGAACCTCGGCCAGGCCGTGGCCGTATGCCTGTACGAGCTGACGCGCGACGGCCGCGCGCCCTCCGCCGATCCCAAGTCCGGCCGCCTGGCCGCCTCGGGGGATCTGGACCGGCTCACGGAGCTGCTGCACGAACTGCTGCGCACTTCCGGCTGGGTGCAGCCCCGCGTGGCCGCCTCGACGCTCGCCAAGACACGTCGTCTGGTGCGCCGGCTGGGACTTTCGGAGCACGACGCCGAGATCTGGCTGGGGATGTTGCGCCAGATCCGGTGGAAGCTCGACCAGCCGTCCTGAGCCGCGCGCGTTTACCTACGAGTGCTTCCGCGCCAGCTCGTTCAGCCTGGGTATCAGGCGCGGCACGGCGACGGCCGGGTCCTCGCGCGATTCGTACTCCAGCGACAAGTAGCCCTTGTAGCCGCTCTTGGCCAGCATCGTCACGATGCGTTCCCAGTCGGAAGGCACGCGCCCGCCGCTCGCGTCGCGAATGTCGGACTTGAACTGCACGTTCACGGCGTGGGGCGCCAGCATCTCGATCTGGGCGTAGGCGTCCTGATCGAAATTGCCGGTGTCGAGATTAACACCCACCCAGGGCGAATCGACTCGCTTGACGATCTCCTGTATCCGCGCCGCTCGCGCCGTGATGCCGCCGTGGTTCTCCAGGCCGAGGATGACCCCGTGCCGCCCGGAGTAGTCGGCGCCGCGCTTCAGCACTTCGACGACCCACCCGGCCGCCGTGTCCTCGCTGGCCCCCTTCGGAACCGCGCCGCCGAACACGCGGATGTGGCCGGCGCCGAGCCGTGCGGCTACGTCCACCCATTTTTTCACTTCGGCGACTTCCTGGTCGCGCGTTTCGGGCGTGGGACGGCACATGTCGCTGCGGATGGCGATGCTGTAGAGCTCGACGCCGTTGCGGTAGGCGAGCCGCCGCAGCGGCAGCAGAAACTCGTCCGTGGTGGACGGGAACCAGTAGACGGTCAGGTCGAGGCCGTCCGCGCCAACCTCAACGGCCAGGCGCACCAGGTCGTCGTAGGTCATGCTCTTTTTGCCGAGCGCGGTGCGGAACGTGTAGGCGCAGATGGCCGTGCGCAGACGCGCCTTGGTCCCGGCCGGGGCTGCCAGGGACGTGCCTTGGACGGCCGAGACGGCGGCGATCGATTCGAGAAATTTTCGGCGGTTCATGCCAACCTGCTCCCTTGACAGATCGCCGTTATTCTACTATGAATAACACTCCATCATGTGGCAACACGACTACTCCCCGATCGCCGGCAGCCTGGGCCTTTCCGCGCTGGCGGCTTCGCTGCCGATCTTCGTCCTGCTCTACCTGCTGGGAATCCGGCGCGAGCCCGCCTGGAGGGCCGCCATCAGCGGACTGGCCGCGGCGGTGCTGCTGGCGCTCGCCGTCTACCGCATGCCGGTCGTGCCGATGCTCAGCTCGGTGGCCTACGGCGCCGCATTCGGACTGTTCCCCATCGGCTGGATCGTGTTCTGGGCGATCGTGCTCTACCGGCTCACCGTGGATACCGGACGGTTCGAGGTGTTGAAAGACTCGGTGGGGAGTCTCACCGATGACCGGCGCCTGCAAGCGCTGATGATCGCCTTTTGCTTTTCCGGGTTCGTCGAAGGGTCGGCCGGCTTCGGCACGCCGGTTGCGGTGGCGGCGGCGATGATGACCGGCCTCGGCTTCTCGCCGTTCCACGCCGCGGCCATCTGCCTGCTCGGCAATACAGCGCCGGTGGCCTTCGGCTCGATCGGCATCCCGGTGGTGACGCTGGCGCGCATCACCAGCCTTCCGCTCCAGGATCTCAGCGGCACGGTGGGACGCGTGCTCGCCCCCGTGGCCTTCCTCATCCCCGGCTACATGGTGGCGGTGATCGGCGGCTGGAAGGGACTGAAGGGGGTCTGGCCGGCGGCGCTGGTTTGCGGCGCCTCCTTCGCCGCCACCGAGTATTTCGTCTCCAACCACCTCGGGCCGCAGTTGGCGGGAGTACTCAGCGGGCTGGTCTCGATGATCGTGCTGGCGGTGCTGTTCCGCGTCTGGAAGCCGTCGAACTCCTTCTCCATGGAAGGCGCCAGCGCCACGCACACCCCTGGGCGGCACTCGTTCGCCGAAACGCTGCTGGCCTGGTCTCCCTACCTGCTGCTGGTGGTGTTCGTGCTGACCTGGGGACAGGACGCGATAAAGGCGAAGCTGAACGCGGTGAACCTGGTGATCCTCTGGCCGGGGCTGCATAACCTGATCGAGCGCATGCCCCCGGTGGTGGCCAAGGCGTCGCCGTACGCCGCGGAGTTCACGCTGAACTGGCTCTCGGCGGCCGGCACGGCCTGCATGCTGGCGACGCTCGCCGCCGCCGCGGTGCTGCGCGTCTCGCCCCTGCGCTACGCGCGAATCGTCGCGGCCACCTGGCGGCAGATGTCGCTCTCGCTGGTGACCATCGCCGCCGTGCTGGCGCTGGCATTCCTCATGAACTACAGCGGCGCCACCACGACGCTGGGACTGGCGTTCGCCGCCACCGGCGTGCTGTTCCCCTTCTTCAGCGCCATGCTGGGCTGGCTGGGCGTGTTCCTCACCGGCAGCGACACCTCCTCCAACGCGCTGTTCGGCAACTTGCAGGTGGTCACCGCCGGAAGGCTGCACCTGAATCCCGTCCTCATGGCCTCCGCCAACTGCGCCGGCGGCGTGATGGGCAAGATGATCAGCCTGCAAAGCATCGCCGTGGCCGCCGCCGCCACCGGAATGCCCGCTTCCGACGAGGCCAGGCTGTTCCGCTTCACGCTCGGCCACAGCATTCTTCTGGCTTCCCTGCTGGGAGGCGTCACGGCGCTCTACGCCTACGTGCTGCGCTGAGGCCGTGGAGGGTTGTTAGGATAAGGCGGTGGAGGAGCCGGTGGATCAGGTGACTGGTTGAAGCAAGCGGAGCGAGATCTCGCGGTAGCCGTGCAGAATGCCGAATCCGGTTACCACGAGTGGGCCGCATTTGCCGCGCAGCAGAGCGCTGAGAAAGCGCTGAAGGCCCTGGCGCAGTCTCTTCACGGCGAGCCCAGGGGTCATTCCCTGACCGCGATTCTCGGCCGTATTCCTCTTGCCGTGGGGCCGCCCGAAGTCGTATTGGAGGCAGCGCGGGAATTGGACCAGGTCTACATCACCTCGCGCTATCCGAACGGTTTTGCCGAGGGCAGCCCTGAAGACTACTTCAGTGAGAGCACGAGCCGGAGGCTTCTCAGTCATGCCGAGCAGATCCTTCAGTTCTGCCGCGGTCACATTCCTCGACCTTGAGCAGGTCCTCGACGACCTGCGCCGGGCCGCGGCCGAAGCCCGGCGCGAGTACCCCGAGATCGTGCGAGTTCTCCTGTTCGGCTCGCTGGTGCGCGGCAACTGGACCGCCGCGAGCGACGCCGATCTCATCGTCGTGGCTCGCCGCCCGTTGATTCCCACCGACACGCTGGTTTACTCCGAGCGCGAGTTCGAAGCACTCTGGCGCCGGCCGGGCGGGTTCCTGCCCGGCGCCCTCGAGGGTGCCGTCGAGCTGTAGCGGTGCGCAGACCTGTACAATACGGAGAACGTCGCCTCCTGGAGGATCCATGGCACAGCCCTCGACCGTGACCAACCGCGAGCTCGACCTCCGCCACCTGTGGCACCAGAATGTCCAGCACCGGGGATTGGAGAGCCGCCCGCCGCTCGAGGTGGACCACGCCCACGGCTGCTGTATCTGGGACGCGGAAGGGCGCCACTACATCGACGCGATGGCGGGGCTGTTCTGCGTCAACGTGGGCTACGGGCGCAAGGAGATCGTGGACGCGGTCGCCGAGCAGATGGCCAGGCTCCCCTACTATCCGCTGACGCAGTCGCACGGGCCCGCGGCGCGGCTGGCCGCCAGGCTCGCCGGCATGCTTCCGGAGGGCCTGGACCGCGTCTACTTCACCAACAGCGGATCGGAGGCGGTGGAGACGGCGCTGAAGATGGCGCGCCAGTACGGCCGCCAGGCGTATCCAGGGCAGAACCGATACAAGATCGTCGCCCGCCATCGCGGCTATCACGGCTTCACCATGGGGGCGCTGTCGGCCACCGGGCAGACGCTGCGGAAGCAGATGATCGAGCCGCTGTTGCCGGGCTTCTTCCATGTTCCGCCGCCGGACCCGTATCGGTGCGGATTCTGCGCGCGCGAGGGAGCCTGCTCGCTGGCCTGCGCCGACGAGATCGAGCGCGTCATCCGCATGGAGGGCGCCGAAACGGTGGCCGCGGTCATCCTCGAGCCGGTGATCGGCGGCGGCGGAATCTTCCCCGCGCCGGACGGCTACCTGCCCCGCGTGCGGGAGATCTGCGACCGCCACGGAGTGCTCATGATTCTCGACGAGGTGATCACCGGCTTCGGCCGCACGGGGAAGCTGTTCGCGCTGGAGCACTCCGGCGTGCGTCCGGACATCCTGACGTTCGCCAAAGGCCTCACCTCGGCGTACCTGCCGCTGGCCGCCACGGTGACCAACCGGCGGGTCTTTGAAGCCTTCCACGGCGAGCTTCACTCGACCGCCAAGTTCACACAGGTGTCCACCTTCGGCGGGCATCCGGCCTCGTGCGCCGCGGGGCTGGCGAACCTGGACATCCTGATGCGCGAGCGGCTGTGGGAGAACGCCGCGCGCGTGGGCAGCTACCTGATGGACCGGCTGCGCGCCCTGGAATCGCCGGCGATCGGCGACGTGCGCGGCCTCGGGCTGCTGATCGGCATCGAGATGGTGGCGGGCGACGATCGCGCGCCCATGCCCGAGGACCGGGTGATCCGGATCCAGGGCCGGATGCGCGAGGAAGGAGTCATCGTCGGCCGCAACAACGATACCGTCGGCGGCCTGTGCAATGTGCTCATTCTGGCCCCGCCGCTGATTCTGAGCGAACCGGAGGCCGACCGCATCGTCGTCGCGCTGGAGAGCGTGCTGGCGAACCTGTAGGCCGCACGATGGCGCTCGCTCCCGGAACCCGTCTCGGCCCGTACGAGATCCTCGACCCGCTCGGCGCCGGCGGCATGGGCGAGGTCTATCGCGCCCGGGATTCGCGGCTCGGACGCGACGTGGCCATCAAGGTTCTACCCGAGCACCTGGCCGGCGACCCGCAGGCGCTCGAGCGCTTCGAGCGCGAGGCGCGGGCCATCGCCGCGCTTTCCCACCCGAACATCGTGGCGCTGTTCGACGTCGGCTCCGACCAGGGGATCTCCTACACCGTCACCGAGCTGCTGGAAGGAGAAAACCTGCGCGCCGGGCTTGCCCGCGGGCTCATGAACTGGCGTCGGGCCGTCGAGATCGGCGCCGGCATCGCCGACGGCCTCTCCGCCGCGCATTCCAAGGGCATCATCCATCGCGACCTGAAGCCGGAGAACATCTTTCTCACTACCGACGGCCGCACCAAGGTCCTCGATTTCGGCATCGCCCGCCGCGTGACCGTCTCCGGGAGCGGAAGTAACGCGCCCACGCAGACCGCCGCCGGAACGTTGCTCGGCACGGTCGGCTACATGTCGCCGGAGCAGGTGCGCGGCGAGCCGGCCGAGGCGCCGAGCGATATCTTCTCCTTCGGCTGCGTGCTGTATGAAATGGTCACCGGACGCCGCGCCTTCACCCATCCGACGTCGGCCGAGACCATGACCGCCATCCTGAAGGAGGAGCCGCCTCAGGCGGCCGACTCCGTCAAGGGCCTGCCCGCCGAGCTGAATCGCCTGATTGTGCGCACGCTGGAGAAGAGTCCCCAGCGGCGTCTCCAGTCGGCGCGCGACCTGGCGGCGTCGCTGCGCGATCTGGCGGCGGCGGATACCTCGCGGCGGGCGGCTTTGCCCATGGCGCGGTTGAGCCGGCGCGCTCTCGGCCTGGCGGCGCTGGCATTGGTCGCGGTAATCGCGGGCGTGCTCCTGACGGTGTGGCTGCTCTGGCGCGAAGAGCCGATCGATTCGCTCGCCGTGCTGCCGTTTGTCAACGCCGGCGGCGATCCCAACATGGAGTACCTGAGCGACGGCATCGCCGAGAACCTCATCAACGGCCTGTCGCGCTTTCCCGGATTGCGCGTCGTGCCGCGCAGCCGCGCCTTTCGCTACAAAGGGCGAACGGTCGACTCGCAGAAGGCCGGCGAGGAATTGAACGTGCGCGCCGTGCTCACCGGACGCGTCCTCCAGCGCGGCGACTTGCTGAACATCCAGGTGGAGCTGGTCGACGTCCTGCGCGACTCGCAGCTCTGGGGCAGCCAGTTCGACCGCAAGCTCGCCGAGATAATGACGGTGCAGGAGGAGATCACGCGCGAGGTCTCCACCCGGTTGAAGCTACGGCCGAGCGAAGAGGCGCAACGCGGGCTGACGCGCCGGTTTACGGAGAACAACGAGGCTTACCAGCTTTACCTGAAGGGACGGTACTACTGGAATCGCCGCACCGAGCAGACGCTCCAGCGCGCCAGAGATTACTTCCAGCAAGCCATCGACAAGGACCCCGGCTACGCCCTGGCCTGGTCCGGCCTGGCCGACTGCTACGCCTTGTTCGCCGGCTACATGGTGACGCCGCCGCGGGAGAGCTACGCGCGCGCGAAAGACGCAGCCAGGAAGGCGCTCCAGATCGACGATCGGCTGGCGGAACCACACGCCGCGCTCGGACTCTCGCTCAGCCTGTACGACTGGGACTGGCCGGCGGCCGACCAGGCCTACCGGCGCGCCATCGAGCTGAATCCGCAGTACGCAACGGCGCATCACTGGTACGCCATTTATTGGCAGATGATCGGACGCGCCGAGGAGTCGATTGCCCAGGTGCGCCTGGCAATGCAGTTGGAGCCGCTCTCGCTCATCATCAATTCCGAGCTCGGCCGGAGCTTGTATCTCGCGCGGCGTTATGACGAGTCGATCGAGCAGTTGCGAAAGACGGTCGAGCTCGACCCGGGTTTTTTCCGCGCCCGTCTGTATCTCGGCTGGGCCTACGAGGTGAAGGGCCGGCACGCGGATGCGATCGCCGAGTTCCAGCAGACGTTGAAGCAGTCGCCGGAGAACCCGCAACTGATCGCCTCACTCGGCCACGCGCACGCGATTTCGGGACGGGCCGGCGAGGCGCGCAAATCGCTGGCGGAGCTGGAGGCGCTGTCGCGACGCCGCTACGTGGCCCCGCTCGACCTGGCCCTGGTCCACATCGGCCTGGGCGACAAGGACCGCGCCTTCGAGTGGCTGGACAAGGCGGTCGAGGATCATTCCTCCTGGCTGCGGATGATGAAGCTCGACCCGAAGATGGACAGCTTGCGCAACGATCCCCGCTTCCCCGCCCTGTTGCGTCGCATGAACCTGGCGCCTTGACGCCACCCGGTTCGCGATAAGCTCTATATCGAAGGAGGAACGCACCATGTCCCGACGTCTCCGATTCTGGTTGCTCGGCGTCCTCGCCCTGGCGGCGATGGTTTCCTGGCAGGGCCGCTCCGGTTTCTCGCAGGTGGCCTCGGGTCCGGCGGCGGGCTCGCCGTTCGACGATCCCTTCGCCGCGGTTCGCGTCCAGTTTGGGGTGAATGATCGCGAGCCGCGCGCCTGGGACGGCGTCGTCTCCGTTTCGGGCGGCGAGATCGTCAACCTGCGCAACTGGCATCCGCGGCCGGGCGACAAGATCGACGGCAAGGCCGGCTGGTCGCTCGCCACGCGCAAGGGTGTGAACTTTCAGACGCGCCCGTGGGAGACTCAGAGTCTCACCGGGTCGGTTCCATACCTGTTGATTCCCGGCGTTGTGGTCGACGTGAAGGGCCCCGCCGCGACGAAGCTTCGGTTCGAGACACGGAACGGCTCCTTCGAGGTTAAGCCCTTCGAGATGGGCTTGGGCAGCCCGCAGCGTTTTCTGGCCGGTGCGGTCATGGTGGATCGCGTGCCCGCCGCCCAGACGGTTTCCACCGCCGAATACCAAAACGATTTCGCCGCCGCACTCGCGCTCACCGGCGGCGAGCTCCAGCTCGCCTGGCTCGGATACCAGAACAAGGGGAACCAGGTGCTGGCGCGCCGTTTCGACGGCCGCGCCTGGGGCGCGACGCAGAAGGTCTCGGAAGCGCACGATGACATCTTCCTGGTGAAGCTCGGCCGCGACCGCAACGGCCATGTCTGGGCGATCTGGTCCGCCCAGGTCAACGGCAACTGGGACCTCTACGCGCGGCGCTACGACGGGCGCGCCTGGTCCGGGGTCGAGCGGTTGACCGACGACGCGCAGCCGGATATTAACCACAACGTCGCCACCGACTCGGCGGGCAACCTGTGGGTGGTCTGGCAGGGCTTCCGCAACGGCTCCTCCGATGTGTTCGCCCGGCACTACAACGGCATAAGCTGGCAGGCCGCCGAAACCGTTTCGCGATCCGCCGCCAACGACTGGGAACCGGCCATCGCCACCGACAACGGCGGCCGCGTCTACGTCGCCTGGGACACCTACGACCAAGGGAATTACGACGTGGTTCTGCGCAAGTATGAGAACGCCCGCTGGTCGGAGCTGTCCACCATCGCCGCGACGCCGAAATTCGAGGCCCACGTCTCGCTCGCCTGCGACAGCGCCAACCGCCTCTGGGCCGCGTGGAACGAGACCGGCTTCGAGTGGGGCAAGGACACGGGCTTCGTGCTGAAGCAGGAGGGAACACGGCTGTACGAATCGCGCTGGATGGGCGTGGCGGTGCTCGCCGACGGAACCTGGCAGGAGCCGGTGGCGGACATCAACCGCGGCCTGCCGGCCGGCCTGCGCGGATACAATGACCTGCCGATGCTGGCCTCCGACGGCGCGGGCCGCGTATGGCTGTTCTTCCGCCACCGCATGCTCCGCATTCAGGACACCCCCAGCGATGCGCCCGCTCACCGCGCCGCCTGGGAGATCCACGGGGTCACCTACGAAGGCGATCGCTGGAGCGCGCCGGTCTTGCTCCCGTTCAGCCACGGGCGCCAGGACATGCGCGCCGGCTTCGCCTCCGACGGCCGCGGCAATGTCTTCGCCGCATGGCCCACCGATAATCGCGACTTCGAGGATTTTCTCTTCCGGAAAGCCGAGATCCACGCCACCCGCATCGCATCGGCGGGGCCGGCTGTCCCGACGCGGCTGCGCCCCCGCACGCCGCCGCAGCTCGCCGCCAATCCGATCCATCGCGCCGAAGCCCGGGACCTGGGACGGATTCGCGATTACACGATCGCCTCCGGCGGCAAGACCTACAGGATCTATCGCGGCGACACGCACCGTCACACCGAGTTCTCGATGGACGGCAACAACGACGGCAGCCTGATCGACACGTATCGCTACTCGCTCGACGCGGCGCAGCTCGACTACCTCGGCGTCAGCGAGCACAACCACTTCAACGGGCCGGACATCGACTACGTGAACTTCCTCCTCCAGCAGGCGGTCGACCTGTTCACGGTGCCGGGCAAGTTCACGCCGCTCTATGGGTACGAGCGCAGCGTCGGCTACCCCAACGGCCACCGCAACATTTTCTTCGCCCGCCGCGGCAACCCCACGCTGCCCATCCCGCCGGAGGAGAACAAGGGGCTCACCGGCGCCAAGATGCTCTACGAGTACCTGAAGAAGTACAACGGCATCGCCATCTCCCACACCTCCGCCACCAACATGGGCACCGACTGGCGCGACAACGACCCCGAGGTGGAGCCGCTGGTGGAGATTTACCAGGGCGACCGCGTCTCGGCCGAGTACGAGGGCGCGCCCAAGGCGGCCCACTCCGGCAATCCCGCATCCGCGCCCGGCGGCTTCCGCCCGGCCGGTTACGTCTGGAACGCGTGGGCGAAGGGCTACAAGCTCGGCGTGCAGGTGGCCTCGGATCACCTTTCGACGCACATCTCCTACGCCTGCACCATCGCCACCGATTTCACGCGCCAGGGCCTGCTCGACGCGATGAAGGCGCGGCACTCCTATGGCGCCACCGACAACATCATCCTCGACTATCGCCTCGAAACCGGTGGTCGCGAGTACCTGCAAGGCGACATCCTGAAGGCCGCCGGCGACTTCCGTCTGCTGGTCAAAGTGATCGGCACGGCGCCGATCCGCCAGATCGACGTGATCCGCAACAACGCCTTCGTCCATACCCGCCACCCGCTGGAAACGGAGGTCAGCTTCAGCTTCGTCGACAGCCAGCCGGCGCGCGGGGAGAGTTACTACTACGTCCGTGTGCTCCAGGTGGACGACCAGATCGCCTGGTCCTCGCCGATCTGGATCACGCGGCCATGAAGGGCGCCATCGGAAACGGCGACCGCTCCCTTACGCGACGGTCGCTGGTAGGCTCGGCCCTGGCCGCTCCGGCGCTGGCGCGGGCCGCTCCGGCGCAGGCCGCGGGAAATCCACCGAATATCGTATTCCTCATCTCCGACGACCACACCTGGTCCGACCTCGGATGCTACGGCAACTCCGTCATCCACACGCCGAACCTCGACCGCATGGCGCGCGAGGGCATGCGGTTCACCCGCTGTGTCGTCTCCTCGCCGCAGTGCAGCCCGAACCGCTCGTCGATCCTTACCGGCTGCGCGCCGCACACCACTGCGACCTCGCGCCTGCACACCCCGATGCCGGACTGGGAGCCGACGTTTCTCGAGCCGCTGAAGGAACGCGGCTATTTCACCGGCGCCTTTCGCAAAGTGCACCAGGGCCAGGCGTTCGATAAGCGCTGGCATTTCTACGGCAATGCCCGGACGCCGTTCGGGAAATTCTTCGAGGCGCTGCCGCGCGAGTCGCCCTTCTTCCTACACGTCGGATTCACCGACCCGCACCGTCCCTACCAGAAGGGCGCTTTCTCGCCGCCGCACGATCCGGCGCGTGTCCGCGTGCCGCGCTTCCTTCCCGACACGCCCGACGTCCGCCAGGACCTGGCGTACTACCACGACGAGATCGCGCGCATGGACTCCGAATGCGGCCAGGTGTTCGACCTGCTCCGCCGCCACGGCCTCGACACAAACACGCTGGTCGTGTTCACCGGCGACAACGGCATGCCGTTCCCGCGCGCCAAGGGCGGCTGTTACGATCCGGGAATCCGTGTGCCGCTCGTCGCGTGGCGGCCGGGTCGGATCGCCGCGGGCGCGGTGCGGGAGGAGCTGATTGCCCACGTCGACCTGCCGGTCACGTGGCTGGAGGCGGCCGGCCTGCCGAAGCCGCGCAAGATGCAGGGACGCGGCTTCCTCGGCCTCCTCGAAGGCAAGCCCTACCAGCCGCGGGAAGAAGTCTTCTCCGAGCGCAACTGGCACGACAACTTCGACCCGATTCGCGCCGTGCGCACCGATCGGTACAAGCTGCTCTTCAACGCCGCGCCGCACTTCCCCTACCGGCCGGCCCTCGACCTGGCCAATTCGCCGTCCTGGAAGTCGTACCTGGAACAATCGCGACGCGGCGGCCTCACGGTCGAGCAGTTGCGGCTGCTCGATCCCACGCGCCCGCTGCTGGAACTGTACGACCTGAGCAACGATCCGGACGAGTTCCACAACCTGGCCACCAGTCCCGCCCATGCGGCTGTGCTGGCGGACCTGAAGGAGCGCCTCAGCCGGTGGATGCACGACACCCAGGACTTCCTCCCGCCGGCGCGCGCGCTTCCCGGCCAGCCGCCGGGACGCGACTGGCCGATTTCGCTGTAGCTGCCGTCGAGTTCTGCCAGCGCTGAATGCAGCCTGGTGGCGTCAAGATTCGGCATAAACGACGAGCGCAGCGTTGCTGACTTCGTCGCGGAAATACCGGCTGAGATCCATCGGAGTCCGCAGGTCGACCTTGCGCCCACCGAGCAGATGGCTCAACTCCTCCTCCATATCCGCGAGGCGGAAGAATCCCACCCGCTCTCCAGGCCGGAACTCCACGAGAACGTCAATGTCGCTGGAATCCGAGAAGCGGTTGGTAAGCACGGAGCCGAAGAATGCCAGCTTCCGGACGCCGTTGCGACGACAGAAGCCGGTGATCTGCTCTTCCGGGACCTCGATCCGTGCGACCGTCATACCCGTCCCATCATGGCTCAGAACCGTGCACGGCCTCCATCGGCCGGACGCCCGGGTCGGATTCGCCGCCGACACACCAGGTTATGCTGAAGACCATCATTCCGAGCCGTAAATCTCAGGGATGCCGCACGACCGGAGGTACGCGGCAACACGTTCATATCTTGACGCCGGACGAGTCCAGTCTGACGAGTCCCCCCGGGGCACCCAGACGATCATTCCTTCACGTGCCCGGGTGAGAAGGACCCTGTACTTGTTGAGAACATACCGGCGCCTTGTGGGATCCCGAACTGTCTGCCATCTGGTCCCTTTGAAGGCTTGGACATGCCATTCGCCGTCTTCGGGAACCAGATCGATATCCCAGCAGACCGAGATCCAATCCAGTTCGAGTCCTTGAATGCCGAACTCCGTAGCCGGCGTCTCCAGATAATAACAGGAGCGCACATCAGAAACTGGGTTGAGAAACCATTTCTCAACCTCGAGCTCCGACGTAACGTCAAGCCCATAAGCTTTGAGTCGTCGGGCACTACTACTGGCGATGAGACCGATTCTTCGAGTCCCGCGTTGGCGGCGTCTCAACCACTCTCTCGCCTTTTCAAGATCTCGCGTGAGCACAATCGGAAAGTCAGGACAAGATGCAAGCGCGGATCTTGCCCTTTCGACATGCAGGGAGAGCAGACAGGAGACAAACTCGGACACTGCCTGAGCCTTGTAAGAACGCAGGGACACGTCGAGGTGCAGAGCGGGGTCCTCGAGCAGCTCGATGCCACGCGGTAGGTCCTCGAAGAGTGCGCCTCCATCCTCGTCGCCAGCGCCCGATGCCAAGTGAGGGGATATGACGACCTTCCAGTGCCGGAAGCGGTCACTCAATGTCCGCCCCCACTCCCGCAAGCCCCCTTCACCCGTGTTGATCTCCTGCCCGCTACCGACCAGTGCTACGATTACCGCCCAGCCTTGATGGCGATCCATGATACCAAGCATGATTTCCGGTTCAGAGGCGTCGCGTTTGAATTTCCTTTTGGACTGTGCTGCATTCCATGCCCGTTGCGCCTCGTCAAAAACAATGACTCGATCCGGCGGTGGAGTGGATGCAGCGAAATGCGCATCGATGAAGCGATGCACATTCTGGACGAAAGTTGATACCCGCCGCCGAGATTCCGTAATCGACCCTTTCGTGCGGCTGGAATGATCACGTGCCAAGGCTTCGGAAAGGACGCGCACCAATGGCCCATTACCAGAGAGAAACACGCCCAGTGAACCTTTGTGCAAATCTCGATTGTGAACGATGTTCAATCCGGCAAGCGTCTTGCCTGCTCCTGGGACGCCGGTGACGAAGCAGATCATCTTCTGTTCTCTCTCTCGTGCAATTTCAATCGCCCGCATGACCGCCGCACTGGTCCTCGTGAGGTTCTCCGCACCAGCGTGGCATCGCGTGATCTCGCGCACGTCCTGCCCCTCGTACAGAACTCGTGCCGCCTCCACAATCGTCGGAGTTGGAATGTACTCGGCCGTGTTCCAGCGTTGAGGATCGATCCGCTCCGTGTCAGACCAGTACGCGGTAACGGTTTGCGCGAGTACCCACGCAAGCGAAGTCGAGTTTGCGAACCAGACTGGCGCGACCCAGTCCGTGACTTCTTCTAACGGGCGAGGCCTTTCTTCAGCGTGCGTGGCCACGAGCACGGGAACCAAAATGCGATGACGGCTCTCGTGGTGAAAGTCCCGCAGATCGAGGCAATAATCTTCCACCTGAACACGAGCCTCGCGGTCGTATTTCCGGGCGCCGATTTTGAACTCGAGGACCAAGATTATGTTGTTGGCCACAATGACCGCATCGATCCTCTTCCCGCGCCGGGGGATAGGGTACTCCAGGAGGAGGTGCCAGTTTTCTGGAGACTGGGGAAGGAGCGCCTGCTTCAGGATCGGAATCTGCTGGCGCCATGCGTCCAGCTGTTCGGCGGATAGTTCGGCTAGTCATTGGTTGGTAACGCCCGCCTGACGACCGACGATCAAATCCGCTTCATGGTTCAGAAACTCCGCGATGTTGGCCTCGTAGAAAGCAGGCATAACTTACTATTCTAGGCGTTGGGTTCCCACAATTAGGTAATCTATTCACCAGGGGCCTCGGAAGCACCCCCACGCTGAGCATCTCTTCGACCTTGTTCCTGAGTTGGGAGGTGTTGCCAAAAGGCACACGTTGTGCTACACTCCGAATTGAAGTACTTTGTTTGGGACTGGGGGAAGAACCAGAAACTGAAGGCTGAACGGGGGGTTTCCTTTGAGGAGATCATCTTCGGCATCGAGAACGGTCTCCTCCTTGACATTTTGGAACACCCGAACCGGGAACGGCACGAAGGTCAACGTATCTTTGTTGTTCGCCTCCAGGACTACGTTTACCTCCTGCCTTTCCTGGAGGAAGAACACCAGGTCATGTTGAAGAGCATCATTCCGAGCCGTAAGGCGACCACCGAGAAGCAACTTGTCGATTCCGTGGAGCGTGGGGAGTGGCGTTCCCTCCCAGAACTGAAGAGCGAGCGGAAGCGCTATCTCCGCTACGCGGCCGCGACGTTTCGGAAGGATAGACGAGTCAATATCCGCATCTCGAGCAAAGATCTCGATGCCATCCAGACACGAGCGTTGGAAGAGGGCCTGCCTTACCAGACGCTCATATCAAGCCTTCTTCACAAGTACGTGTCGGGGCGGCTTCGGGAAACCTAGACGTAACTGCGACGCAGCAGTTCGGCGGCGCTCGGGTCCAGCTGATCGGCGCGGCGAATCTCTTCGAAGCGCGCCAGCAGGTCCTCGGCGCGGAGGCGCCGCTTCTCGGCGCCGCGCAGATCGTGCAGGATCCGGCCGCGATGCATCATGATGAGGCGATCGCCCAGCGCGGCGGCCTGCTGCATCGAGTGGGTCACCATCAGCGTAGTGAGGCGATCGCGTTGGACCACCTCTTCGGTGATACGGATCACCTGGTCGGCGCTCTTGGGGTCGAGCGCGGCCGTGTGCTCGTCAAGCAACAGCAACCGGGGTTTGAGCCAGGTGGCCATCAGCAGCGTGAGCGCCTGGCGCTGGCCGCCGGAGAGGCTGCCGATGGCTTCCAGCAGCCGGTCCTCGAGGCCCAGATTCAGCCGCCGCACGGTCTCTCGCATCTGCGACGTAAGGCGCGACTCGAGCGCCCAGCCCAGCCCGCGCCGCCGGCCGCGCCGCGATGCGAGCGAAAAGTTTTCCGCGATCGACAGATCCGGCGCCGTGCCGCTGAACGGATTCTGGAACACGCGGCCGATGAACGACGCGCGCCGGTATTCGGGCCAGCGCGTCATGTCGCGCCCATCGAGCACGACCGTGCCCGCATCCACGGGGTACGTCCCGGCGATGGCATTCAGCAGCGTCGATTTGCCCGAGCCGTTGGTCCCCACGACGACGACGAACGAGCCTTCCTCGACCGCCAGCTCCACTCCCTGGAGCGAGCGCACCTCGTTGGGAGTGCCGCCGTGGAACGTCTTCACCAGGCCGCGGATCTCAAGCATGCGAGGCCCGCCTTCGGCCGAGCTTCGCCAGCGCAGCGGGCAGGATCAGCGCGAAGAAAACGAAAATGGCGGTAATCAGCTTCAGGTCGTTCGGGTTCAGCCCCCATCGCAGCGCGGTCGCCACCAGCAGGCGGAACAGAACCGAGCCCATCACCGCGCCGGTGATGGCGTAACCCAACTGCCGCGTGCCCACCAAGGCCTCGCCGATGACGACGCTCGCCAGTCCCCAGACCACCATGCCGATCCCCATCTGCACGTCGGCGAAGCCCTGGTACTGCGCCAGCAGCGCGCCGGAGAGCGCGATCAGCCCGTTGGAGACGGCCAGCCCGAGCGTCAGCATGTTGCCGCTGTTGACGCCGAGCGCGCGCACCATCTGGTCGTTGTCTCCGGTGGCGCGCATGGCGGTGCCGAGGTGGGTGCGGAAGAAGGCGTAAAGCAGCGAAGCGAAAAACACGATCGTGAAAACCGCGAACACGAACACTGAGGCGTCGCGCGCGCTCAGCTCCCAGCCCCACACCCGCATGTGGTCCTCGCCGCCGAGCAACCACATCCCGACGCTCTCGGCGTGGGTGGCGAAGGTCGCCTGCGAGAGCAAGGGAATGTTGCTCTTGCCCATGACGTGCAGGTTGATCGAGTAGAGCGAGGTCATCACCAGGATTCCGGCGAGCAGGCCGTTGATTCCGAACCGTGTGTGCAGCGTGCCCGTTGCGGTACCCGCCACCGCCCCCGCGGCGAAGCCCGCCACACTGGCCGCCAGCGGCCCGGCGCCGTGGACCAGCAGCGTGGCGGCCACGGCGGCTCCCAGCGTGATGGATCCTTCGGCGGTGATGTCCGGGAAATGAAAGACGCGGAAGCTGAGAAAGACTCCCAGCGCGAGCAGCGAAAGAATGAAGCCGATGGTCATCGCGCCGACCAGGAGATTCATCGCGCCTCCTTTTCCGTCGTCCGGATCTGGGAGATCGGCCCGATCCAGCAGGCGCCGCGCACGAATTCGCTTTGCCGCACCGCCGCCTCGCGATCGTCCCCCAGCAGGTGGAGAACGCCGTGCAGCGTCTCCGCCTCGAACAACGACCGCACGGTGGGGACCATCTCGATCCTGCCCTTCTTCAGCGGCCGGTAGGAGAACGAGGCCGCGTGGAAGTGCCCGCGGGGGCCAGTGCCGCCGGCGAGCGGGCGCAGCATCGGGGCCAGCTCCGAGGTCGCGGAGCGCGCGGCCACGCCGGCGATGAGCGCCAGCGCCCGCGCATGCACGCGCTCGACGCTGAAGGAAAGCCAGCCGCGGATCGCCGGGTACTCGAACAGCCCGCCCGCGGTGCGGCCGTCGACCGGCGACTGCCTCAACGCCGCGCCGATCAGACCCGCCGATTCGCCGACCACCACGATGCCGGCAGCTTCCGCCTGCGCGATTTCCAGGCAGGCCTCCACCAGCTCGCTCAGCGCCAGCGGGCCTGTATCCGGTTTCGCCTCGAACCGCGCCAGGTGCCGGAACGCGCCGTCGCAAGTGAGGCTGTAGAGGATCTGCAACTCGGGAACGAAGTTGCCATCGGCGAGCAGGTAATCGGGGACGTTGGAGCCGTCGGTGGGCTGGTAGGCGACCGCGCCGGCCACCGCCAGGAATTCGCCGAAGCGCTCGCGGCACTCTTCGAAATCGTGGCCGAAAGCGCCCAGCCCCACGGCCAGTGTGGAATCGGGAAAACGCCCGGTGCGGGAGTGCTCCGACCGGAAGCCGCTCGAGGCCAGCGGCGCCGGATCGCCGGCCAGGTGGCAGCGCAGCGAGGATCCCGCGACGACGTCGAACACCTCGAACACCGAGCGCGGAAATTCGACGCGCCTTGCCTGCTCGGCCTCCACCGCCGGCGCGGCGCTCTCCTCCTGGGCCATCAGCAGCTCGATCAGCCGGGCCGTCTCCAGAACTTTTCTCACGCGCTCGGACGGATGAGTGACGACAAAGCGGCCATGAATCGCGCGGAGCTGCTTGTAGAAGTGCACGAGCACCCGGATTCCGATGGAGCTGACGTAGGAAACTTCGGCGAGGTTCAGCCGGATGCGGTCGGCTCCGCCGCGGAGCACCTCCTCCAGCCGGGACGTGAGGTGGTCGGCCCAGTACGCGTCCAGCCGGCCCTTGACGCGCAGCTCGACGAAATCGCCGTCGGTGCGGGTGAGAATCTCCATGGGCTGCCTTACCGGCCGACCAGTTCCTCGGCCCGTCTCACCAGGGAATCGGGAAGCCGGAGATTCACGGCGCGCGCCGCCTCCGGGTTGACGATCAGCCGCGTGCGCGTCAGCGGTTGAAACGGAATGCGCGCCGGACTCTCCCCGCGCATGATGCGCGCCGCCATCAGCGCGGCCTCGCGGCCGGCATCGTGGTAATCGCGCGCCAGCGCCACTACGGCGCCGGCGCGGACTTGCACCTTCTGAAACGCGAAGATCGGCAGTTTCGACTTGCGCGCCGCCTGGGCGATCCCCGCGAACGCGGAGGCCGTGAGGTTGCCGGCGATCTGGCAGAACGCGTCGAGGTTGCGGGCAGCCAGCGCCAGCGCCGCGTCCGGCACGTCCGAGCTGGAGCTGACCGGCACCGTCACCACTTCGATGCCTGCCTTGGCGGCGCTCGCCACCAGCAGGTCCTTGTTGAACACCATGTTCACCTCGGCGGGAACAAACAGCGTGCCCACCCGCCGCACTTTCGGCATGCACTCCTTGAGGATGGCGATCATTTCATCGTAGGCGGCCACCACGTCGACGCCGGTCACGTTGGGCAGATGGTCCTCGCGCGATCGGCCCGCGCCCGCCAGCACGCCATTGGCGACATAGGTGAACACGATCGGGATGCGCCTGGCGCGCTGGATGGCCGCCTGCAAGGTGGGAGTCGAGAGCGTGATCAGCATATCCGCGCCTTCGGCCAGCGCGGCGTCCACCAGCCCGGTGACGGTGGCCATGTCGCCCTGGGCGTTGCGGATTTTCGCCTCGTAGTCGCGTCCCTGGACCAGGCCGGCCTCGCGCAGGCCGTCGAGCACGCCCTGCTCGGTCTCCTCGACGTCGAGCACGTTGTTCAGCTCCACCAGGTGGATCTTCCATTTCCTGGCCAGCGGCCGGTCCGACGCGGGCGCTTTCCTCTCGTGGAGTCCTTTCTCGTCGAGCAGCAGGTCGGCCTGTGCGGCGACGTCCTCCGGCAGGCGCCAGGGATCCTTCAACCCGGCCAGCGCCGTGCGGCTGACGGCGAGTCTTCCCGGCACGAAATCGCGCACCGGAATGCGCGACGGGTCCGTGCCCTGGAGAATGCGTACCGCGACCGCGCCCGTATCCCAGCCGATCTGGTAAAAGTTGGCGCCCACGTCGAACAGGGTTCCGCGTTTCACGCTGGGCGGGACGATGGAGAAGACCGGAATGCGCGCCCGGCGCGAGGCGCCCACCACGGACTCCAGCGCCGCCAGCACGGTGACGTCGCCGCCCACCCACAGCGCCTGGGAGCCTCGGGAAATCAGCGAGAGCACGGCTTCGGAGACCGCGGCCGAGCTTTCGACGTTGGCTTCGAGCAGCGTGATCCCCAGCTCGCGACAGGTCACGCGGGCGGCCTTGGTGAACGCTTCCGAATTGGCTTCCGCCGGATTCCAGGCGACGCCCACCGTCCGCAGCGCAGGGAACATCCGCCTGGCCAGAGTAAAGGCGCGGCTCACCGGAACGAAACTGCCGATGCCGGTGATGTGCGCAGGGCGATCGTCCGGACGCTCGCGGCTCAGTCCGATGCCGGATACGAACGGGTCGGCGACGATGCCGAATACGTGGATCACCTTGCCCGCCTTGTTGGCGTTGGCCACCGTCTGCATCGACAGCGTGGTCGCCGTGACTACCAGGTCGTACTCGCCGCTAGTCACCTGGCGGGCGATGGCGTGGGCGGTGGGCAGGTCGTTCTCCGCGTTGAACCGCCGGAGGCTCAATGTGTCCGGATCGCGGAATCCGCCGTAGGCGAGCATGTCGAGGATTCCCTGGACACCCTCGTCCAGCACCGGCTGCGACGAGTACTGGACCATGGCGACGCGCGGGATGCGCTTCCTCGCGCCACCGGTGCGCTGATCCCAGTCCGAGATCAGCAGCACGGCCCCGGCGAGCGCGATCAGGCTGATTCCGGGGAGCAGACGTCGGAGCAGGAGTCGCATGGTCAGGAACGCCTCATGGCTGCTGCCCGCCGACGCGTTTCTTCAGCAGCAGCCGGTTGCGGCCGCCGGAGCGCTCGTATTGCAGATCGTCCATGACGTGGCGCACCAGGTGGATGCCGAGGCCGCCGACGGGCCGGTTCTCCAGAGGCGCGTTAATGTCCGGCGGGGGGGCCTGGAGCGGGTTGAACGGGACTCCGTCGTCTTCCAGTTCCACCAGCACTTGCCCGTCCTGTTCGCTCAGTTGGACGAAAATCTCGTGCTCGCCGCCCCGCGGGTAGCCGTGGGTGATCACGTTGGCAACCAACTCCTCGATCGCCAGGCTGACGTCCTGTTCGCCTTCCGGAGGCAGCCGTCGCTCGATCCAGAATTGCGAGACCAGGAGGCCGAGCCGCGGGATTTCAGCGAGGTCGTTGCGGACGTTTACGGTCATTCGATGGGAAACCGCCTATTGTAACTTAAGAGATGATAAACAACGTGGCGCCCGCTCCCATCGAAGAATTCCTCCAGCCCGCCGTACGCGCCCTGCCGCGGAAGATGGCGGCGCGTATCGGACCCTTCCGCATTACGCTGGTTGCCCGCCTCGAGCGGGCCGCGGTCACATCGCGCTGGACGATCGACTGCGAGCAGTCCGAGATCGTTCTTGCCACCGACGAGGTGGAGCCGCACGACCTGGCGATGGAGTTGCTCGTGTGCGCCGGCCAGCTCCTCTGGGAAAAAGCGCGCCCGCGCGAGCGCGAGGCGTTCCTGGGGCTGCTCGCGGCGGAACTGGACGCCGGCGTGGAAGGCGAGATCGACGAGGAAGTTCTCGAGTGGAAGAGGCGCCTGCTGCGGCTGGACGGTTCCGCCCGGCGCAGCCGCTGCCTGGAGCGCTACACCGCCGCCGCGTTCGCGCATACCGCCGCCGAGTACGTTCACTGCCTGTGGCACGACGTGACCGCGCACGCCGGGCCCGAGCATCTTCCGGCGCCGTGGCTGCGGCGGCGCCTGGAATTGTTCGCGCGCTGGTTCCCGCCCGATCGCGGTTACCGGCTCTTCCCAAGCGGTCGGGCCGCACCACGCCGATCGGCGTGATAGAATCCCGCCAATGGAACCCACGCGACGGACATTCCTGAAGACGCCGGCCGGGCTGGCGGCCTCGCTGTTGGGTTTCGACGTCGCGCCGGCCTGGGCGGAGTCGCGCGAGCTGAAGATCGCGCGGACCACCGAAGTTCGCTCCACCTGCCCGTACTGCTCGGTGAGCTGCGGCGTGATCCTGCACACGCTGGGGGACAAGGCGCGCAACGTGGTTACCACGGTGGTGCACGTCGAGGGCGATGCGGACCATCCCATCAATCAAGGCGCGCTGTGTCCGAAGGGCGTGACGCTGAAGCAGGACATCGTCAACGACCGGCGCCTGACGCGCGTGCTCTACCGCGCGCCGGGCAGCGACCGGTGGGAGCCGAAGTCCTGGGACTGGTCTATCGACCGCATCGCGCGCCTGGTGAAGCAGACCCGCGACGCGCACCTGGTGGAAAAAGACGCCGCCGGGCGCACGGTGAACGCGCTGACAGCCATGGGAGTGATCGGCGGGTGCACCGACACCAACGAGAACAATTACCTGATGGTGAAAGGCTTCCGCGCAGGGCTCGGCGTCATCCCGATCGAACAGCAAAGCCGTATATGACACGGCCCCACGGTGGCCAGTCTGGCCCCCACCTTCGGACGCGGCGCGATGACCAACGGCTGGGCCGACATCGCCAACGCCGATGTCATCCTCGCCATGGGCGGCAACCCGGCGGAGAACCATCCCGTCGGCTTCCGCTTTGTCATGGAGGCGCGCCGGCTGCGCAACGCGAAGCTGGTCTCGGTGGACCCGCGGTTTAACCGCACCTCGGCGGTCTCCGATTGCTTCGTGCCGATCCGCGCGGGTTCCGACATGGCCTTTCTCTGCGGTCTGATCCACTATGCGCTCAGCCGCAACCTCATCCACCAGGAGTACGTGCGGCTGTTCACCAACGCCACGTTTCTCGTGCGCGAGGATTACCGGTTCGACGAAGCCGAGGGCCTGTTTTCCGGCTGGAACGAAGCGACGCAGTCCTACGACCGCTCTTCGTGGAACTATGAGCTGGACGCGGCGGGCCATGCCAAGGTGGACCCGACCATGCAGCATCCGCGGTCGGTGTTCCAGCTCATGAAGAAGTTCTACGAGCGCTACACTCCGGAGACGGTCTCCACCATCTGCGGATGCCGCCAGGAAGACTTCCTCCGCGCCGCCGAGATCATCATCTCGACGCACACGCCGGACCGCGCCGGAACCATGCTCTACGCGCTCGGCTGGACGCACCACAGCTTCTCGGTGCAACTGATCCACGCGGCGGCGATGCTGCAACTGCTGCTGGGCAACATCGGCATCGCCGGCGGCGGGCTGAACGCGCTGCGCGGCCACGCCAACATCCAGGGCGGCACCGACTGCGGGATGGCGTATCACAACCTGCCGGGCTACATCCCCATTCCGAAAGCGACGCATGCCGCTCTCGGCCAGTTTCTCGAGGCGGTCACGCCGAAGCCGCTGCGCCCGGGCTCGATGAACTTCTGGTCCAACACGGACCGTTTCGTCGTCAGCCAACTGAAGGCCTACTACGGCGGCCACGCCACGCGGGAGAACGAGTTCGGCTATCGCCTCCACCCGCGGCTTCCCAAGACCGCCTCGGGCGCCGACGAAAACTGGAGCTGGGCCTACATCTTCGACGCGATGCACCAGGGCCGGATGGAAGGGCTCATCAATTTCGGCATGAACCCGGTCGCGAACGGCCCGCACTCGAAGAAGGTCATCGCCGCGCTGACCAAGCTGAAGTGGATGGTGGTGGCGGAGAACTTCGAGCAGGAATCGTGCTCGTTCTGGAGGCCGGAGATCCTGGACCAGGTGGGCAAGAAGCCCGCCGATGTCGCGACGGAAGTCTTCCTTCTGCCGGCGGCCAATTTCGCCGAGAAGGACGGCACCTTCACCAACTCGGCGCGGTGGATTCAGTGGAAGTGGAAAGCCGTGTCGCCGCCCGGCGAGGCGAAGCCGGACCAGGAGATCATCGCGCGGATTTTCCTGCGGGTGCGCGAGCTCTATCGGCAGGAAGGCGGGCGGCTGCCCGAGCCGGTTCTCCATCTGAACTGGTGGTACACGAACCCGGCGAACCCGTCGCTGGAGGAGGTGCTCCGCGAGATCAACGGCTGGTCGCTCAAGACCGGCAGGCAGGTTGAGAAATTCCTCGACCTCGAGGCCGACGGCTCGACGCTCGCCGGCAATTGGCTCTACGCCGGCGTCTACACCGACGCGGGCAACATGAGCCAGCGCCGCTCGGTGGCGGATCCCGGCGGGCTCGGCGCGTTTCCGCAGTGGACGTTCAACTGGCCGGCCAACCGCCGCATCATGTACAACCGCTGCTCGGCGGACGCCCAGGGACGGCCCTGGGATCCGCTGCGCCCGGTGATTCGCTGGGACGGCGCGAAATGGACCGGCGACGTCGCCGACTATAAGTCCGACGCCGCGCCGGAATCGGCCATGGGCGCGTTCATCATGCTGCCCGAAGGCGTGGCCCGCCTGTTCGTGCCCGGCCAGTTCGCCGAAGGCCCGTTTTCGGAGCACTACGAGCCGATGGAGTCGCCGGTCGCCAATCCGCTGCATCCGAAGCACAGCGCGAACCCCGTGGTCCGGCAGTTCCGCACCGAGTGGGACAAACTCGGGCGCGTCGACGAGTTCCCCATCGTGTGCACGACCTACCGGCTCACCGAGCACTTCCACTACTGGACGAAAAACAACCCGTACAACGTGCAGTTGCAGCCGGAGTTTTTCATCGAGATCCCCGAGGAGCTGGCGCGCGAGAAGGGCATCGCCAACACCGAAATGGTGCGAGTTACCTCGGCGCGCGGCTCCATCGAAGGCAAGGCGATGGTTACGCGGCGCATCCGGCCGCTGACCGTCGCCGGAAAGCGCGTCTACCAGATCGGCTTCCCCATTCACTGGGGCTTCCTTGGTCGCGGCAAACAGAAGGGGACGCTCGCCAACCTGGTTACGCCGACCATTGTCGACCCGAACTCGTTTGCGCCCGAGTACAAGGGTTTCCTCGTGCGGCTGGAGAAAGTGTAGCCCATGGCAGGGAAGACTCTGGAGCTGGTGCGAATTTCCGCCAACAGCCACCCCGCGCCGGGCATCCGCCAGACGCCCACGCTCGCCAAGTACATCGACACCACCTCCTGCATCGGCTGCAAGGCGTGTGAAGTAGCCTGCCAGGAGTGGAACGACCTGCCGCCGGAAATCTCGGTGCAGTTCGGCAGCTACCAGACGCTGCCGCAGTTGACGCCGAACTTCTGGAACCTGATCCGCTTCCGCGAGCTCGACCGCGACGGCGCCCTGAGCTGGCTGATGCGCAAGGATCAATGCATGCACTGCGGCGATCCGGGCTGCCTGAAGGCCTGCCCGGCGCCGGGCGCGATCGTGCAGTACGCGAACGGTATCGTCGATTTCCAGCAGGAACACTGCATCGGATGCGGCTACTGCATCAGCGGCTGCCCGTTCGACATTCCCCAGCTCAGCAAGAAGACCAAGAAGGTCTACAAGTGCACCCTGTGCGTGGATCGCGTCTCGGTGGGACTGGAACCGGCCTGCATCAAGGCATGCCCCACGAGTTGTCTTCAGTTCGGCACCAAGGACGCGATGCTCGAAGAAGCCGGCCGGCGCGTGGAGCAGTTGAAGAGCCAGGGATTCGCTCACGCGGCGGTGTACGATCCGCCGGGCGTGGGAGGCACCGCGGTGGTGACGGTGCTGGCGCACGGCGATCAGCCGGAGTTGTACGGGCTGCCGAAGAATCCCGTCATTCCCCTTGCCGTGCGCCTGTGGAAGGGGCCGCTGAAGTGGCTCGGCAACCTGGCGATGGTCGGCGGCGTGCTTGCCGCCGCGGCGCATTATCTGCGGTTCGGCGCCAAGGTGGTTCCCGGCGACGGGCCCCAGGGAGGGGAATAATGCGCCGCATACTGCGCTACACGCTGCGCGAGCGCGTGGTTCACTGGGTTGCCGGTCTCTCCTACGTCTACCTGTTGCTGACCGGCCTGGCTTTCTGGTCGCCGCTGCTGTGGTGGCTCGCGCTGCTGGCCGGCGGAGGCGTCACCGCGCGCTCCTGGCACCCCTGGGCGGGAGTCGTCTTCACCATCGCCGTCGTGTGGATGTACGGGATGTGGCGCGGCGCCATGCGCGCCACCGAGGGGGACCGGGCCTGGCGGCGGGCGATCGGCGCCTACGTCCGGAACCAGGACGAGAACCTGCCGCCAGCGGGTCGGTTCAACCCCGGCCAGAAGGCGCTGTTCTGGGTCATGTTCTACGGCGGCGTCGCACTGATGCTCTCCGGCGCGGTGCTCTGGTTCACCGAATACATTCCCTGGAGCTGGCGCGCGGTGCGCTTCGCCGCCGTTCTCCTGCATGCGGCGGCGGCGCTCGCCACCATCGGCGGTTTCATCGTGCACGTGTACATGGGAACGGCGGTGGTGCGCGGGGGGTTCACCTCGATTGTCAGCGGCGAGGTCAGCGAGGAGTGGGCGCGCGCGCACCACCCGTTGTGGTTTCGTGAGATCTCCGGTGGATCCGCCGACAAGCGCTGAGGAGCCGCTAACCGCGGGGCACGCTCGCGGTCGCGCGGAGGAGAAACCTGGGGCGGTCTTCTCGCGGGAGGGCGGTACGCAAGTTTCTGAAGAGTACGACCGGCGGATCGGGCGCGCCGGCGATCTGGCCGAGGCGCACCCTTCGGCGCGCGAGATCCTGCTGTTCTACCGGAAGATCGCGGAATTCCAGAAGAGCGCCCGCGCGCGAATGGCGCCTGTGAGAGGGCTGCACGAGGGGCCCGATGTCGACCTGCTGCTTCCGCTGGTCCCGCCGCTTCTGGCGTTGATCGCGACGTGGGGGCCGGCACTGCTGGCCGAGCAGTCGCGCGAGTTGTCCGCGGCGAGTCCCGCGAGCTGGCGCGCGATGCTCGATACCTACTGGCAGGAGGGCGCCGCCGGGCCGGCGATCTTCGCGCACGCGCTGCTCGGACTGTACGCAGAGTGCCTCGCCGCGCAAGGCGATCTCTCTCCGCCCGCCGGCGAGAACGCGATCTGCCGCTGCCCGCGCTGCCATCGTCTTCCCATCGTCGGGGTGCTGCGCGAACAGGACTACGGCGCCCGGCGTTCGATGATCTGCTCGCTCTGCTCGACGGAGTGGTCACTGGCGCGGCTGCTGTGTCCCTTTTGCCGCGAGGACGCCGCGGAGAAACTGTCCGTGTACACAGCCGAAACGTTTCCCCACATCCGCGTCGAGGCCTGCCACACCTGCCGTGCCTACTTGAAGACGGTGAACCTGACCGTCAACGGCCTCGCCGTCCCGCTGGTCGACGAGATCGCCGCCCTCACCCTGGATCTTTGGGCACAAGAGCAGGGCTACAGCAAGCCGGCGCGGAACCTGCTAGGGATGTAGCCGATGGCCCTGGTCGTATTTCTGAGAGGCGTCAACGTGGGCGGGCACAAGGCGTTCCAGCCCAGCGCACTCGCCAGGGACCTGGCGGACTTCGATGCGGTCAACGTGGGCGCGGCGGGGACTTTCGTGATCCGCAAGTCGGTCAGCCAGGTGATGCTGCGCGCCGAATTGCTCCGGCGACTGCCGTTCCAAGCCGAGATCATGATCTGTCGAGCGCGCGATGTCCTCGACCTGGTGTCCGGGGAGCCATTCCCGGATCAACCTTCCCACAAGGACGTGAGTCGGTTCGTGAGCGTTTTGGCGAAACGCCCCCGGACGCTGCCTCCCCTTCCCATCAGCCAACCTGTCGGCGACCAGTGGCAGGTGAAGGTCATCGCGGTCCGCGGCAGATTCGCTTTGAGTCTCCACCGGCGGATGCAGCGAACGTTCGTGTACCCCAATGAGGTCGTCGAGAAGAAGCTCGGTGTGTCCGCCACGACACGCAATTGGAACACCATCTCCGCCATCGGCGACATCCTGAGAGGCAGCGAATTCGGCTAGCGGGCAATCCATTGACATGGGACCGGTTCTTCGCTGGGATCCAGAAAAGGCTCGTTCGAATCTGCGGAGGCACGGGGTCAGCTTTGAGGAGGTGGCGTCGGTGTTTCGAGACGTCCTCTCCGCTACGATCAGCGACCCGCTCCATTCGACCGAGGAAAGTCGATACCTGACCATTGGACGATCCGATCGAGATCGAACCGTGGTCGTGGTACATTCGGAAATGGGGAGACGATCCGAATCATCAGCGTGAGACCCGCAACCCCACGGGAACGGAGAGAGTATGAGGAAGGCACGGTCTAGGCCTGGAGCCGAGGAGATGCTGCCGGAGTACGACTTTTCCGTTGGCGTTCGCGGGAAATACGCGAGTCGGTTTTCAAAGGACGCGATCATGGTAGTCCTTGATCCGGACGTTGCCGAAGTCTTTCCCGATCCTAACTCGGTAAACAAAGCTCTTCAGGCGCTCGGTCACATCATTCGCGACCGCACTCGAAAGATTGCCGGAAAGCGTTCCGCTCGAGAGGGCTAAGCAGGGCATGCACCCGAGCGCACCAAAAGGTGTGGCCGCTCGTGATGCCGGTCGTTAGCCGGTAGAGCAACACGAATCAGCGCGGAGTGATCCGTGGCCAGGCCAGCTCGAAGCCCTGGGCCTGGAGCTTCGCCTGGAGTTCGCGCAGCAGTTTTTCCTGGTTGCGGATGCGGCGCGGCGGATTTTTCGTGCGGATCGAGTGCGCGGCCACCACCCCGGCCGCCTCGCCGATGTTCCACTCCACCGGGTGCAGGCGGTAGCAGCCGTTGGTGATGTGCGTGACGCCGAGGTTCTTCCCCGCCGCCAGGAGGTTTTCCATGCGCTTCGGGATCAGGGCGCCGAGTGGGATCTGGAACGGCAGCGAGCTGACATCGATGTAGTTGTCGCCGCCGGAGCTGGGATGAAGGTCGATGCGGTAGCTGCCGACGCCGACCGAATCGGGAAACACCTCGGCGGTGATCTCCTCGCGCTTGCGGCCGGTCCTCCGCATGCGGGCGTCGGTCCCGACATGCTGCTCGACGACGGTGAACTCGGCTTGAATCCGCCGCGCTTCGCGGATGTAGGGGTACATGGCCAGCCCGTCGGCTGTCCCCACCACGTCGTGTCGCAGGCGCAGTCCGCGCCAGCCCTGGCCGCCGTCCGGTCGCGGCGCTTCGGTCTGCATCCAATAGAGCAGCGAGAGGCTGAGCTGTTTGGCGCGGCGCAGGTGGCGCCCGGCTTCCTCCTCGCTCACTTCGTGGAGGTTGCCGAGCCAGTAATCGTTCTGCGGCCAGTTGACCAGCGAGATGTCGCTGCGATAGGAGTCCGCGAGGAAATTCCTGCGATTGGCGATGCGGCGGTAGAGCCAGAGGTTCAGCGGCCCGCCGGCGGCCGTGTCGTCGCCGGTCGGGTCGAAGATGACGGCGCGCCCTTTCAGGGTTCGCGGATCGCTCATCGACCAGCTCAGCAGCTTGCCGGGCCAGGCGGGTTTCAGTTGGGGGATGTAGTCGCGCCAGAAGGAGTACTCGTCGGGCTTGTCGATGGTGTGGTCCTCGCCGGGGAGATGGTCGACGGCGAAGCAGACGGTGAACGACTGGATGTTGGCCGGCTGCGCGTCCTCGGGTCCGTGCGGCTCGCCGGTCTGCTTGCGCGACTCGAAGCCGGTGACGTATTCAGTCCGGGTGAGCGGCAGCAGGTCGCCCTGCTCGGTGGCGTCGAGAAAGAATGCGGCGTGGACGGTGCGCTCGCCGCCGTTGGCGAGGTCGCGCAGGGTCACGGCGCGGACGGCCTCGCTGGCGACATCGGCGCGCACCGGCTTGTGCCGGAGCAGGACCGTCAGGCGGCCGCCTCCGGCGTGTGGTGCGAGCATCGCCTCCAGCACCGCGAGAGAGACACGCGGTTCGTGGGTCAGCCGGGAGACGCGGCTGTCGCCTGGATTGAGATGGAGACGGCCGCGGGCGTCTTCGGTGACCGGGTAGTGCCGCTTGTAGAAGGAGCGGACCGCGTCGCGGTAGGAGCGGTAGAGCGCGGTGGCGCCGAACGAATCGATCCACTGGTGCTCGTCCGGCGGCACAGCCTGCGAGGTGAGCTGCCCGCCGATCCAGCCGGTCTCTTCGGTGAGGATGACGCGCATGCCGTTGCGCAGAGCGGCGAGCGCCGCCGCGCACCCGCCCACCCCGCCGCCGATGACGGCGACATCCGCGGAGAGCTCACGCGCGCCCGCCAGAGCGCGGGGAAGCAGGATGCCGGCGCCGAAGCGCCACAGGAACTCTCTGCGTGCGTGGCTCATGGGGGGCCGCCAGGGTTTATCGTAGCGTGCCCGTGATAGAAGGGTAGGTGCCCGTGGCAGAAGTTTGTACATTTTGGCGGCCTCCGAGTCAACGATGTGGTGTGGCGCAGCGTGGGGAGGAGTTGGGTCATTACTTCCCGCGCGCGTATGTGATTATTATGGCCCACCACGTTCACGCGCTTCTGTTACCGAGAGTGCCACCGGCACGGCTGCTGCAGTCGCTGAAAGGCAACAACCCGGTAAAGGCTGGGCTGGTGAGCGGAGCGGAGGACTATCCTGGTCGAATGCGAGCCAGCGGACCGCAGGCGCCGAGACGAGTCTCGGCGCGGCAGGCTGAGAGCCTGCGCCACGTCGGTCGTCCCGATCCATTGCAAAATGTAGAAACCCCAGGGACAGGCCGGGAGGCCTGTCCCACATGGGAGCGAGCTTCATGAAAATAACCTGGCGCGCGGTTTTCTGGATGGCGGCGAGTGCGGCCTTTGGTCAGGGAATCACCCCGCATTCCTGCGATGTGATCGTTGTAGGAGCGACTTCGGCCGGCGTCGGCGCGGCCCTCAGCGCCGGGCGGCTCGGCATGCGCGTGGCCGTGATCGAGGAGACGCCGACGCTCGGCGGCATGCTGGCCAACGGCCTCTCGAACACCGATCTGCGCAGCCCCGGCGGCTCCAGCGGCCTGTTCGACGAGTTCCGCCTGCGCGTGGGGAAATACTACCGCGAGAAGTTCCCCAACGACCCGGTGATGAAAACCGTCCCGTACGCGCAGATGGGCTTTCGCTACGAGCCGCACATGGCCGATCGCATCTTCAAACAGATGGTGGCCGAGGTTCCCTCCATCCGCGTCTTCTACCGGCGCTACGCGGTCGCGGTCCGCAAGCAGGGGAACCGCGTGACAGGGGTGATAACGCGCGATCTCGCCGGCCGCAACGAGATCACCTTCCTGGCGCCGGTGACCATCGACGCCACCCACGAAGGAGACCTGCTGCCGCTGGCGGGCGCCGCGTTTCGCCTCGGACGCGAACCGCGCAGCGCCGAGGAGCCGCACGCAGGCAAGATCTACATGACCTGGTCGGGTCACCTGTTCGGATCGGGCGAAGGCGACAACAAGCTGCAAGCCTACGCCATGCTGCTCACCATCAAGGATTACGGGTCCGGCGCCGACAAGACCATCCCGAGGCCGCCCGGCTACAACCCGGCCAATTACGCTCCCGAGCGCCGCGATACCACCTTCTGGCACCTCGGCGGCATGCTCCCGAACCGGAAGTTCGAGGTGAACGAGAATCTCGACGGAACCGACGTCGCCGAGATCAACTGGAACTACATCCAGGGCGACCGTGCCGCGCGGCGCAGGATCTGGGAAAAATACCGGGACCACGCGCTCGGCTATCTCTACTTCCGCCAGACAGTGATGGGGGAAAAGCATCTCGGGCTGGCCGAGGACGAATTCCAGGACAACAACCACCTGCCCTACATCCTCTACGTGCGCGAGGGTCGGCGCCTGGAAGGCGTCTCCATGCTGACCGAGAGGGACGTGATTCGCGTGCCGGGCTCTCCCCGGCCGCCGCTGCAAAGGGACAGCATCGCGGTCGGCGACTGGGAAATCGATTCGCACGCGGTCAGTCGGGATACGGAGGGCTACATCTTCCTCCACGCGGTCTCCGACAAATACAAACTCTCGGCGCCCTACCAGGCGCCTTATCGCATCCTGGTGCCCAAGCAGGTGGACGGCCTGCTGGCGCCGATGGCGGTTGCGGCTACGCACGTCGCCTTCCAGGTGCTCCGCCTGGAGCCGATTCGCGTCTCGATGGGGCAGGCCGCGGGCATCGCCGCGGCGCTGTGCGTGAAGCAGCGGATCCAGCCGCGGCAGGTGGATCCGGCGCGGTTGCAGGAGATGCTGCTCGAACAGGGCAGCGCCATCTTCTACTACAAGGATGTTCCGCCCTCCCATCCGCAGTTCCGCACGATTCAGCGGTTGAGCATGGCCGGCGTCGTCCGCGGGGACGACGACTTCCGATTCCGCCCGGACGAGCAGGCCACCAAGGCCGAGGTGGCGAGCATGCTGTTCCACGGCCTCAACCTGAAGGTGAAGCTCGACTACAGCCAGCTCTTCCAGGTGATGCGCTGGAACCGCCACAATCAATTCTGCACACCGGACCACTGGGGCACCTACTACCTGATGACGCTGTTCAACCTGGGAGCATTCGGCAAGGCGGAGCTGGCGAAGCTGGAGCCGGACGCCAAGGCGACCCGGCGGGAGATGGTCGCCTGGAGCGCGCGCGCGCTGGGAGTGGCGGCCGCCGCGCATCCCGCGCTTTCGGCGGAGGCGAAAAAGGCTGCCGGACCGGTGACGCTGGCCCAGGTGTGCGCGCTGGTCGAGCGGCTGCGCGCACCCTCACCCCGGTAGAGTCCGTGCCAGCGCCACCGCGGCCGCGCCGAGCACGCCCGTGTGCTCGCCCAGGGCCGCCGGCACGATGGGAGTGCGAGCGGCGGACCGGTTGATGGTGCGCCGCGGCGTCCGCTCGCGCAGGCGAGTGTAGAGCGGCTCGCCGATTCGGGAGAGGCCGCCGCCGATCACGATAATCTCCGGATCGAGGAGGTTGATCATGCCGCCGAGCCAGGCCGCCAGCATCTCGCTCCATTCGTCCAGCACGCGCACAGCCCGCGGATCGCCTTCGTGGATGCGCCGCGCCAGCTCCTCCGGCGCCGGACCGCGACGGGCCAGGGCCGAGCCGGAGGCGAGCGCCTCGATGCATCCCGGCGTCCCGCAGTTGCAGACGGCCTCGCTGCGGTAGTCGATCGTCACATGGCCGCCTTCGCCGGCGGCCCCGTTGGCCCCGTGGTGGATCTTCCCGTCAAGAATGATCCCCGTCCCGATGCCGGTGCTCAGGGTCACGTAGAGCACGCCGGCGTGCCCGCGCGCGGCGCCGAAGAGAGTCTCCGCGAGGCCGGCGGCGTTGGCGTCGTTCTCCAGCTTGCAGGGAAGACCGAAGCGGCGCGAGAGCAGCTCGGCCAGCGGCACGTCGCGCCAACCGGGGAGATTGGGCGGATTCAGCACGACGCCGGTTTTCGGGTTCAGCGGCCCGGGAGCGCAGATGCCGATGGCGGCCACGTCCGCGGTGAGGCATTCTTCCGCCGCGCGAACGATCTGCGCGAAGGAGACGTCGAAGCCCTCCGCGGCACGCGTGGCGAGTGTCGTCGTGGCGAGCAACTCCGCTCGCTCGTTCACGCGCCCGGCGGCGATCTTGGTTCCGCCGACATCCACACCCAGGACGAGCATGGCGGTTACGATATCATGGGCGGGAATGGCAGTCATCACGGTCACGGGCGAGCCGGGCTGCCGCGCGGAAGAGGTGGCCCGTCTCACGGCGCAGCGGCTGCGGTTCGAATTGGTTTCCGAGGTGGCGCTGCGCAAGCTGATGCACGAGGAATTCGGTCCCGAGTTCACCATTCCGGACAAAGCCTGGGGTCACGCGCTGACGTCGATCCTGGCCCGTGCGGCAACCGAACACAACCTGGTGGTTTCGGCGCCCGGCGCCGAGTTCCTGGTGGAGGAGTTCCCGTCGAAGCTGCGGGCGCGCGTGGTGGCGCCGGAGTCGCGCCGCGTCGGCATGCTGATGCTCGACCGCCAACTGGAGCGGCCCGCCGCGCGGGAGCTGCTCAAGGGCATGGAGCGGGAACAGCGCGCGGAGCGAAAAAAGAAGTTCGGCCGCGCCACGCTCTCCCCGGAACAGTTCGACCTGGTGGTGAACGCCGAGTCGCTCGATACCGAGCACATCGCCGGGCTTCTGGAACGGACCGCCGAAACGCTCGACCTGGCCGGCCAGGGGCTGCTCCCCCCGACGGCCGAGGCGCAGTTGCAATTCCGCATCCGCTTCGAGCTGGCGCGCCACGGCATCGTTCCCGCGAGCAAGGCCAGCCTCAAGCGAACGGCGTTCGGTCACCCGAGCGAGGAGATCTTCGCCAACCTGCTCGACTTCTACCGCATCCCCTGGGAATACGAGCCGCGCAGCTTTCCCATCCAGTGGGACAAGGAAGGCAAGCCGCTGGAAGCGTTCACGCCCGACTTCTATCTTCCCGAGTTTGACCTCTACGTCGAGCTGACGACGATGAAACAGGCCAACGTGACGCGGAAGAACCGCAAGGTGAAGCTGCTGCGCGCCATCTACCCGCACATCAATATCCAGGTCTTCTATCAGAAAGACTTTCAGAACCTGATCTTCAAGTACGGGCTGGCCGAGCGGCCGCTGACGGTATGAACCGGCCGCTGCCTCCGGGCGTCGAGCGCGTCCTGTTCACCGAGGAGCAGATCCGGAAGCGCATCCGCGAGGTGGCCGGGGAGATCTCCGCGAAGTACGGCGGCCGCGAGCTGAAGCTGATCGGCGTGCTGAAGGGCTCGGTCTTTTTTCTGACGGCGCTGGCGCAGGAGATCGAGATTCCGCTGAAGATCGACTACCTGGCGATCTCCAGCTTCTCCCCCCAGAAGGCCGCCCCGGGCGTGGTGCGCATCGCCAAGGACCTGGACGACAGCATCGAGGGGGAAGACGTGCTGCTGGTGGAGGACATCGTCGACACCGGCCTCACCGCGCGCTACCTGCTGCAAACCCTGGCCGGGCGCGGTCCGAACTCGCTCGCGATCGCCACGCTGCTCGACCGCACCTCGCGGCGCATCGTGCAGGTGCCGGTGGAGTTCCGCTGCTTCGAGATTCCGGACCATTTTGTGGTGGGCTTCGGACTGGACCACAAGCAGTTGTTCCGTAACCTGAGCTACCTGGCGGTGATGAATCCGGACAAGATTACCGAGCCGTGACCGGAGGGGTGTCCGTCGCAGGAAAGCACCCCGGAGGCGGGCGCGGGAACAAATATAATGGTCCTGAAACCATGTCCGACGCGCTGAACGCCTGGATCGACGGGAACCGGGATCGCCTGCTCGATGAGCTGTACGCCTTCCTCCGCATCCCGAGCGTGAGTACGCTGCCGGAGCATCGCGGCGATATCGACCGCGCCGCGGCCTTCGTCGCCGACGGACTGCGGCGGGCCGGCCTGGAGAATGTCGAGATCATCCCCACCCCGCGGCATCCGCTGGTTTACGCCGACTGGCTGCACGCGCCCGGCAAGCCCACCCTGCTCTGCTACGGCCACTACGACGTCCAGCCGCCGGATCCGCTGGATCTGTGGCTGTCGCCGCCGTTTGAGCCGACTCTGCGCGACGGCAACATCTACGCTCGCGGCGCCGCCGACGACAAGGGGCAGATGTACATGCACGTGAAAGCCGTGGAGGCGCTGCGCGCGGTGCGCGGCGCGCTGCCGGTGAACGTGAAATTCCTCGTCGAGGGCGAGGAGGAAGTGGGCGGCGCCTCCATCAGCCGCTACGTGGAGCAGAACCCGCCCAGGCTGCGCGCCGACGTGGCGCTGGTCTCCGACACGGCGCTGTACGCCGACGGGATGCCGACTCTGTGCATCGGCCTGCGCGGTTTGGTTTACCTGGAGGTGGAGGCATGGGGCGCGATGCGCGACCTGCATTCGGGGCTCTACGGAGGCACGGCCCCGAACGCCGTTTACGCGCTGGTGGAGCTGTTGTCGCGCGCCAAATCGAGCGACGGCTCGATCCGCATTCCCGGGATCTACGACCAGGTGGAGCCCCCGGCGCCGGCGGAGCTGGAGAGCTGGCGGCGGTTGCCGTTCAGCGAGAGCGAATTTCTGCAAAAGGAAGTGGGCTCGGAGTCGCTCACCGGCGAGCCCGGTTACTCGGTGTTCGAAAAGATCTGGGCGCGCCCGACGATGGAGGTGCACGGCATCGCCGGCGGATTCACCGGGCCGGGCGCCAAGACGGTGATTCCGGCGCGGGCCACGGCGAAAGTCAGTTTCCGTCTGGTCCCGCGTCAGGAGCCGGAGCAAGTGCTCGCCGCGTTTCGCAGCTTCGTCGCCGCCAACACGCCGGCGGGAGTTCGCATCGAGGTCCGCGTGCTCAGCGCCGGGCCGGCCATCCTCGTGGATCCCGACCATCCGGCGATCCGCGTGGCGGCGCGTGCGTTCGCCCAGATGATGGGAAAGCCGACCGTGTTTATCCGCTCCGGCGGCTCCATCCCCATCGTCGGCGACTTCGCCCGGCACCTGGGGATCCCCACGGTGCTGATGGGCTTTGGGCTTCCCGACGACGGGCTGCACTCGCCCAATGAGAAGTACCGCCTGGAAAACTACTACACTGGCATCAAGACGATCGCTCATTTCCTGGAGCAATACGGCGGCGATTCATAGAAGGCCCGCAACCGCGCCGCCGCGTCGAGGGATCGGTTTTCGCCGCGGGCCGGTACAGGAGCGGGGGCACTGATACCTACTTCGATTCCCGATGCCTCGACCTCCGAGCAGGTGGTGCGCTCCGCCGGGCGCGTGTCGGCGGCCCTGATGCTGAGCCGGTTGACGGGGCTGCTGCGTGAGATCGTGATGGCCCGGCTGTTCGGCGCCAGCCAGGCCTATGACGCCTTCCTGCTCGGGTTCCGCATTCCCAACCTGACCCGCGACCTGTTCGCCGAGGGCGCGCTCTCCTCCGCCTTCGTCCCCACCTTCACCCACTACCTGGCGACGCGAAGCCGCGAAGAGGCGGCGCAGCTCGCCAACCTGGTGGCGACCGCGGTGATCGCCATTGTCGGCCTGCTCTGCGCGGCGGGAATGATCTTCAGCCCCGAGCTGGTGCGCCTGCTGGCGCCGGGCTTTGCCGCCGTGCCGGGGAAGATCGAGCTCGCCGTCACGATGACGCGCATCATGTTCCCGTTTCTTCTGCTGGTGGCGCTGGCGGCGCAGGCGATGGGCGTGCTGAACGCCTGCAACCGGTTCGGTGTGCCCGCACTTTCCTCGTCGATGTTCAACGTCGGCTCGATTGTGTTCGGCCTCGGCATCGGATTCTGGGCCGGTCCGTGGCTGGGCCTGCCGTTGATCGAGGGGATCGCCTACGGCGTGGTGCTGGGCGGCGCGCTTCAGCTTCTCTGCCAGGTGCCGACCCTGCGCGGGCTGGGCTTCTCCTTCCGCCCACGGCTGGACTGGCGCCACCCCGGGCTGACGCAGATCTTCCGGCTGATGGGCCCGGCCATCCTCGGCAACGCCGCGGTGCTGATCAACGTGATGGTCAACACCAACTTCGCCTCCACCATCGAGGACCCGACGCGCGGGCCCAACGGTCCGGTGAGCTGGCTCGGTTACGCCTTCCGCTTCATGCAGCTTCCGCTGGCGCTGTTCGGCGTGGCGATCGGCTCGGCCACGCTGCCGGCGATCTCGCGAAGCCTCGCCTCGGGGAACATGGAAGAGTTCCGGCGTACGCTCTCGCGTTCTGTCGGCGTGGTGCTGCTGCTGACCATTCCCTCCTCGATCGGACTGGCGGTGCTGGGGCGGGCGATGATTGCCGCCGTCTACGAAGGAGGGCGATTCGACGTCTACGATACGCAGCAGACCGCGCTGGCGCTCACCTGCTACGCGGTCGGACTGGCCGGCTACTCGGCGGCGAAAGTGCTGAACCCGGCTTTCTACGCATTGCAGGATTCGCGAACCCCGATGCTGGTGAGCCTGATCTCGATTTTCACCAACTACGCGGCGGCCACGGCGGTACTGCGCTACACCCGGCTGGGACACGCGGGGCTGGCGTTGGCCACCTCGGTGGTGGCGCTGTTCGGGTTCCTCCTGCTGTTCTGGCTGCTGCGAGAACGGATCCACGGCATCTACGGGCGCGACCTGGCGGTCAGCTCCGCCAAGATCGTCGTGGCCTCGCTGCTGATGGGCACCGTGGTCCTGGCGGTGAGCCGGCTGGTGGGGGACGCCCTGGGCGGCTCGCGGCTGGGCTCCCTGGCCGAGCTGGCGTTCTCGATTCCCGCCGGGGTCGCCAGCTTTTACGGCGCCTGCCGGCTGTTGCGCGTCGCCGAGCTGGATCTGGCCGCGCGCGCATTGGGCGGGCCGCTCGAACGGATGCTCCCGTGGCGCCGTGCTAAAATCATATGATTGATGGCTCCAGACATTGAATTAGTCATCCGTTTGCAAAGTCTGGACATGCGCATCGCCGAGCTCCGGCAGGAAGTCGCCGCTCTTCCACGCCACATTGCGCATATCGAGAAGACGCTGGAGGCGCACCAGCGCAAGCTCGAAGCTGACCGCGCCGCCCTGTCGGCGAACCAGAAAGAGCGGCGCCAGCATGAGATGGAGATCCAGGCGCAGGATCCGAAGATCTCCAAGCTCAAGGACCAGATGCTCGAGGCGCGAACCAACGAGCAGTATCGAGCTTTCCAGCACGAAATCGAATACTGCCAGCAGGCCATCCGCAAGCGCGAGGACCGCATCCTGGAGCTGATGCTCGAGTCGGAAACGCTCGAGCAGAACGTCAGCGCGGCCGAGGTCGCACTCGAGGAGGAAACCCAGCAGGTGGAGCGGGAGAAGAACCACGCCCGCGCGCGAACCGCGGCCGATCAGTCCGAGCTCGAACAGGACTCCGGGGCGCGCAGGCAGTGTGTCTCCTCCATCGCCCCGGCCACGATGGTCATTTACGAGAAGAACCGGAAGCGGTGGAACGGGGTGGTGGTGGCGGAGGCCACGGACGGCCGCTGCGCGGCCTGCCACATCTCCCTGCGCCCGCAGTTTTTTCAGGACCTGCGCAAGAGCGAGAAACTGATGTGCTGCGAGAACTGCGGCCGCATCCTCCAGTACAATCAGCCGGTCAGCGTGGAGGTGGAGATGGATTCCCTGCCCGTGGCAAAGGAACAGCCCACGGGACACTAGGCGGCCCCTTGGCAGAAGTCACCGAATGCCGAAAAGACAGGCCAGGAGGCCTGTCCCACGGCGCAACATGATCATCTAACGGAGCAAACAAGGGTGAAAGCATACGAAGGCAAAGAGATTCGTAATGTCGGCCTGGTCGGGCATCTGAATTGCGGAAAGACCTCGCTGGCGGCGGGGCTGCTTTTCACCGCGGGCACCGGCAGCCGCCTGGCCCGCGTGGACGAGGGCAACACGATCACCGATTTCGACGAAGAGGAGATCCAGCGAAAGATCACCATCGCCACCTCGGTGGCTTACGTCGAGTGGAAGAAGGCGAAGATCAACCTCCTGGACACGCCCGGGCTGAACCTATTCATCAACGACACCAAGGGCGCCCTGGCCGCCGCCGACAGCGCGCTGATCGTGGTGGACGGTGTGGCCGGCGTCGAGGTGCAGACGGAAAAGGTCTGGTCGTTTTCCGAAGAGTTCCGGTTTCCGCGGGCCTTCCTGGTGAACAAGCTGGACCGGGAACGGTCCGGCTTCGAGCGCGTGCTGGAGTCGATTCAGGGCGCGTTCGGCCGCGGCGCGGTGCCGGTCCAGTTGCCGCTGGGCGCCGAGCGCGATTTTCGCGGGGTGATCGACCTGGTGACGATGAAGAGCTACAGCTACACCCCCGACGGCGACGGCAAGGGCAAGGAAGCGGAGATCCCGGCGGAGATGGTCGAGGCCGCGCGGAAGGCACACGAAGCGCTCGTCGAGATGGTCGCCGAGGGCAATGACAGCCTGATGGAGCAGTACTTCGAGCAGGGCACTCTCGCCGCCGACCAGATGCGCGACGGTCTCCGCCAGGCGGTGATCGAGCGGCGGCTGTTCCCTGTGCTGTGCGGATCGGCGCTGCGCAACATCGGTTCGGATCTGTTCCTCAGCTTCCTGGTCGACTATTTCCCCGCCCCCGTCGAGCGCGGGCCGGTGGCCGGCGCCAGCGGGGGGAACGCCGTCGAGCGCGCCATCAGCGATTCCGGGCCGGTGTCCGCGTTCGTCTACAAGACCGTGGCCGATCCGTTCGCCGGACGCCTCACCTGCTTCAAGGTGATCTCCGGCGTGGTCAAGAACGACGCCAACCTGTTCAACGAGCGCAGCGCCGCCGCCGAGCGGCTCGCCCACATCGGTTGCCTGCTGGGGAAGACGATCGCTCCGGTCACGGAATTGCGGGCCGGCGACCTGGGCGTGGTGGCCAAGCTGAAGGAGACCTTCACCGGCGACACGCTCTGCGAAAAAGCTTCGCAGATCCGTTACCCGCCGGTTCCGCTGGCCGAGCCCGCCATCGCCTTCGCCATCCAGGCCAAGAGCCGCCAGGACGAGGACAAGATGGGCAACGCCATCCAGCGCGTGCTCGAAGAGGACCTCTCGCTGCGGTTCTACCGCGATCCGCAGACCAAGGAGTTTCTGCTCGCCGGCTGCGGGCAGCAGCACGTGGAGATCGTATGCAGCCGCCTGAAGCGCCGCTACAGCGTCGAGGTGGCTTTACATGCGCCCAAGATCCCGTACCGCGAAACCATCCGCGGCAGCGCCGACGTCCATGGCCGCCACAAGAAGCAGACCGGCGGGCACGGCCAGTTCGGCGACTGCAAGATCAAGGTGGCGCCGCTGCCGCGCGGCGAAAAGTTCGAGTTCGTCAACGATATCTTCGGCGGCTCGATCCCCCGACAGTACATTCCCGCGGTGGAGAAGGGCGTTATCGAAGCGGCCGAGAAGGGCTACCTGGCGGGCTACCCGGTGGTAGACTTCCGCGTCACCGTCTACGACGGCTCCTACCACGATGTGGACTCCAACGAGCTGTCGTTCAAGCTGGCCGCGCGCAAAGCCTTCAAGCTGGCGATGGAACAGGCGCGGCCGGCGCTGCTGGAGCCCATCATGAACGTCCAGGTGCATGCGCCGGTGGAGTACGCCGGCGACCTGATGGGCGACTTCAGCGGCCGGCGCGGCCGCATCAGCGGAACCGACATCAAGGGGAACACGCAGATCATCCACGCGCAGGTGCCGATGGCGGAGATGCTGACCTACCAGAACGATCTGGTTTCGATGACCCAGGGGCGCGCCTCCTTCTCGATGGAGTACTCGCACTACGACTTCGTGCCCCAGTTGCAGAGCGATAAGATCATTACCGCGGCCAAGGCGGCGCGCGCAGGTCAGGTCGAGGAAGAGGAAGAGTAAGGCGCGTTCGCGCCGGGACTCAGCGCACCGCGATGACGGAAATCTCTTCCAGCTTGACAAAGTGCCCGGAGGCCGTGCGCCGCCGCTCGACGGGCTCGAGCGGAGCGACCGTGGTCCGGGTCGGCGGTGCGGCGGCCGGGAAGTACTTCCCGTACACCCCGTTCATGCGGGTGAACTCGTCCAGGTTATCCACGTAGACGTTGCTCGCCACGACATTGGAGAAATCCAGCCCCCCCTCCTCCAGACCGTCCAGGAGATTGCGCATCGTCTGGCGGACCTGGTCTTCGACGGTTTCGGCGTAGATTCCGCCGTTGGGACCGGGGATGAAGCCGGCCTTGGCCGAGCAGTACAGGGTCTCCCCGGCGAACACACACGGGCTGGCGGTGGCGCTCGGGGCCATGTTCTTCGGCCGCACGGCGCGGCGGCGGCCGAGGTCGCCGATGGCCACGCCGGTGAATTCGATATTGGCCCCATGCGGCAGGTGATTCACGCGGATGGTGGCGCGCGCGGGCGTGTTGCCGTGCTCGAAATGGGCGGCGTAGACCTTGTTCATGACGTCCATGGGCATCGCCGCGGACAGGTACGGGTTGACGAACACCATGTGGCGGAAGTCCATTCCCGCGGCGGCCAGCGTCTGCTTCATGCGGTCGAGTGCAAGCTGGACCTGTGCGGCCGGCGCCTCGGGAATCGTGCCCGTCGCGATGTCGCGCCCAAGGAAACCGGAAAGGTACAGCCGATCGCCGACCATCACGCCGGGCGATACCGGGCTCGAGGCGGGATAGCCGGGAGGCGCCACCGGCTTCTTGCGCGAGAGATCGCGCACGGCCACCACGGTGATCTCCACCGGCGTCTCGGTCGGCATGCGATGGACGCCGAGCGTCGCACGGGCCGGCGGATGGCGCGGGAAGTACCGCGTCCAGACGCTGTTCATCTGCTCGTAGCTGACCGAGGTGTGCAGATACACCTGCGAGTAGACCACGTGCTCCATGGTCAGCCCGGCGGCCTCGACGATCGAGCGGACGTTCTCCAGGGTCTGGCGCACCTGGTCCTCGGCGGCGGCGGGGAACTTGCCCTGCGCGTCCCGGGCTCCCTGCCCGGAGACGTAGAGAAACTCGCCGGCGACTATGCCGGGACTGTACGGCCCCACGGGTTTCGCGCCCGCGGGAAAGATCACCCGCTTCTCGGCGCCGGCCGCGACGCCGGCGAACGCCGCCAGGATGCAAATCGCGCGCTTCATCCCTTGTAGACGTTCCAGAAGATCTCGCGGAAGCGCGCCATGTCGCGATCCGAGCCGATGGAGACGCGCAGGAAGTTGTAGAGCGGAGGGAAGGGGCGGCCGACGGCGAGGCCCTTCGGCGGCAGTATCGAGAGCAGCTCGCGCACGTCGCGGCGCAGGTCGATCATCACGAAGTTGGCGTGCGAGGGGATGTACGGCAGTCCCTTCGCTTCGAGCCACGTGCACAGCTCCTGCCGCGTCTGGAGCAGCCGGGTACGACGCCCGGGAAGGATGACGGAAGCATTCTCGATCGCCGACTGCACGGCGCGGGCGGTGACCCAGGAGATGACGTTGTCGCGATACGGCGCCATGCGCGCGATCAGGTCGGGCCGGCCGCAAGCATAGCCGGCGCGCAGCCCGGCCATCCCCCAGATCTTCGAGAACGTGCGCGTCACCACCACGTTCTTGCCCTGGCGCACGTAGCTGACGGCGCTCTCGAACTCGGGGGACTCGACGAAGTGCAGGTAGGCCTCGTCGATCAGCAGCACGGAGTTGGACGGGAGGTTCGCCACCAGCCAGGCGATGTCCGCCTTCGGCGTCACCGCGCCGGTGGGGTTGTTCGGATTGCAGAGATACACCAGTCCCCCGCCCACGGCGCGCGCTTCCTCCACCAGGCGCTTCACGTCCGCGTAGTAGCCCTTCGTCAGTGGCGTCGAAATCACCTTGCGGCCGAGCGCGTTCGCCACTCCGATCGGGCCTTCGTAGGTGGGAGAAATGGTGATCATCGGCTGGGTCGGCGAAGTGAACGCGTCCACGGCGCAGTGCAGCACTTCGCTCGAGCCGGCGCCGACTAACACCTGCTCGCGGCTGAGATCCTCGCTGCGGGCGAGGGCGGTGTAGAAGTCGCCGAACTCCTGGTAGTGGTAACGGCCGGCGGTGGGCAGCGCCTCCTTCATCGCCTCGATGGATTCCCGCGGCGGCCCTTCGGGGTTCTCGTTGGCGTTCAGCCATACCATGTCTTTGGGCAGCGGGCCGCTGATCATCGCCCGCTGCGCGTAGGCCATTTCGGGAAGCATACGGCCGGCGGCGGCGGCCATCCCGAACCCGGCGGCGAATTGCCTGCGTGTGTACATCACGCGCCTCCTTGCTTGGAGGTATGATACCGCAACGTGGAGCCGATCACCATTCCGTTCCCGCGCATTCGTATTACGGCGGTGAAGGAGCATGTGCTCCAGGCTCCTTTGCGCGAGCGCTTCGGGTGGTCGCTCGGCTGGACCCGCACGCGAACGGTCACGCTCGTCGAGGTATCGACCGATGCCGGCTTGACCGGTTGGGGGGAAGGGCGCTGCGCGCGAGAGCTGTTGGCCGGGAACCCGGAGATAATCCTGGGCCGCTCGCCTTTCGAGGTGGAAGCCATCTACGACGAATTGCGCGTGCCGCCTTCGGCGCAGCGGCGTAGCGGCGCTCCGGCGGCGCCGGGCCTCGACATGGCAATGTGGGACCTCGCCGGCCAGGCGCTGGGAGTGCCGGTCTCCCGGTTGCTCGGCCGCCGCTACCGCGACCGGATACAGGCCTACTGCACCGCGCTCTATCGCAAGGACTGGCCGAAGCCGGCTCTGGGACTCGCCGCCGAAGCCCTGTGGTGGAAGGGCGCCGGCTATCGCGCAATCAAGATGAAGATCGGCTACGGCCCGCGCGTCGACCTGGAAAATGTCGCCGCCGTGCGCGACGCCATCGGCGCCGACATTGGACTGGCCGTGGATTCCAACTGCGCCTATGACGCCGGAACGGCGCTCTCCCTCGGCCGCGGCCTCGAGCAGTTCGACCTGCTGTGGTGGGAGGAGCCGCTGGTCGCCGATGACCTGGCCGGCTACGCGCGCCTGAAGGAAGGCCTGCGCATCCCGCTGGCGGGCGGGGAAACCGAGTCCGTCGACTGGCTGGCCGCCCACTACGTCCAGCCGCGGCTGGTGGATATTCTCCAGCCCGATCTGGAGAACGTCGGGCTCACCGGCGCGCGCCGTCTGAGCTGGCTGTGCTGGTTGAACCATCTGCGCCTGATCCCGCACAACTGGGGCACCTCGCTTCGTACCGCGGCGACGCTTCACTGGATGAGCGTGTGCCCGCCGGTGACCGAAGCGCTGGCCGCTCCCGCGGTGATGTTCGAATTCGACCAGACCGAAAATCCGCTGCGCGACGCGGTGATCCGCGACCGCATCGCGATCGATCCCACCGACGGCTGCGTGAAGGTGCCCGATGGTCCCGGCCTGGGAGTCGAGGTGTTGCCGGAGGCGGTGGAGCGGTATCGCATCGACCTGTTTGCGCTATAGTGTCCTGAACATGGCGCGGGGGCTGCCGGTTTGGTGGGCGTTGATCGCATCCTGGTACGCGGTTGACCTTTTCTCCGCCGAGCCCGACTGGCCTGGGTTCCGCGGTCCCAACGGCTCCGGAATCGGACTGACGAGCGGCCTGCCGGTCCGCTTCGGGCCCGCCGAAAACCTTGTCTGGCGAACCGCGTTGCCGACCGGGAAGTCTTCCCCTGTCCTCGCCGCCGACCGCATCTTTCTCACCGGCGCCGCGGAAAACAACCTGTGGACGCTGTGCCTGGACCGTGTCTCCGGCAGGATCCTGTGGGGTCGCGCGATCCCGCAGCCGCGCGCCGAGAAGCTGCACCAGCTCAACCACGCGGCCGCGCCGACTCCGGTGACCGACGGCGTCAACGTCTACGCCTTCTTCGCCGACTTCGGCCTGGTGGCCTACGGCGCCGACGGCCAGGAGCGTTGGCGCAAGCAGCTCGGCCCGTTCAACAACCTCCACGGCATGGCCTCCTCGCCGGTGCTGGTGGATGACCGCCTGGTCCTCGCCATCGACCAGGATGAAAACTCCTACCTGCTGGCCGTCGACAAGCGCACCGGCAGGACGCTGTGGCGCTCCGCGCGTCCCGAGGCGGTGCACGGCTTCGCCACGCCGGTCGTGTTCCGGCCCGATGGCGACGCCGCCCAGCTCGTCGTTCCCGGCTCCTATGAGCTGACGGCGTACTCGGCGGCCACGGGAGAGAAACTGTGGTGGGTGCGCGGGCTGACCTGGCAGGTGAAGGCCAGCGCCGTGGTGGAGGACGGCGTCGTCTATGCCACCGGCTGGGCGCCGGGGGCCGATCCGGGCCCACGCCAGCTTCTACCGCCGTTTGCGGACGTGGCGCGCGAAGCCGACGAAACCGGGACGGCAAGCTCACCGCCGGGGAGCTGCCTGCCAGGTGGAAGCACTCCGGAAGCTGGGAGGCCATCGATCTCAACCGCGACGGTTTCCTCGACGCGCGCGACTGGAGCTTCTACCGCTGCCCGGCGCGCTTCCCACAACGTCACCATGGCGATCCGCCCGGGCCGCGTCCGCGGCGATCTTACCGATAGCCACCTGCTTTGGACCAACGATCGCGCCGTGCCGGAGGTGCCTTCCCCTCTTCTGTGGAAGGGCGTGCTGTACACCATCAAGGACGGCGGCATTCTCACCTCCTTCGACGCCGGCACGGGCAGGATCCTCAAGCAGGCGCGCATGCCCGGCGCCGTCGACAAGTTCTACGCCTCCCCGGTGCTGGGCGATGACAAGCTGTATCTGGCGAGCGAGAGCGGAAAGGTGAGCGTCGTCCAGGCGGGCGCGGTCTGGGAGTCGCTGGCCGTCAACGAGCTGGACGAGCCCTGCTACGCCACGCCGGCTCTCTCCGGCGGCCGCCTGTACCTGCGCACCAGCGCGGCGCTCTACTGCTTCGCGAGGAAGTAGGGGGAGATCGGTAGTGTCCTCTCAGCCACTACCCCGGGATTGACCGCCGCCACTTGTTCTGTGATGCTGAAGGGAGGGTATTCCATCATTGCCCTCAAAATAAAGCTGGAAGCAGCCACGCGCCAACAGGGCGACGTTTGGTTGGCTTGGTGCCTTCCACTGGATGTCATGACCCAAGCTAAAACCAAGCAGCGCGCTCTTGAATCTCTAAAGGAAGCGGTACAGGTTTGGTTTGAGTCCTGCATTTCCCGCAACGTGCTCGAAAAGGCCCTGCTTGAGACGGGGTTTCATAAGATCAAGGATCGACAGATGCCTCCCAAGGATGCCAGTATCGTTAAGTTGCATAGCCGGAAGAAGCTACCAGCACACGCCTTCTCGGCGAAACGCGGCTACATAGAGGTGTCCATCCCCGCCTATATAGCCGCGCATGCAACTTAGAAAACTTGCGTGCGCCCTGTTGATTGGAAGGAACTGGTCCGGCTCTGTGATGACAGAGGGATGACGGGTGGACGGGGAAAAAGGGGGACCATTGCAGCAACGCATCGGGGCTGACCACGATTGGGACACTACTGGGTGATCGGCCACGGATCCCCTATAATGAGGGAGTCCCATGCTGTGGCGCTGCTGTCTTGCCCTGCTGCTCGCGGTCGCACCGGTCGCGGCCGCCGACGAGAAGGACGAAGCCTGGTTCGCCGCGCGGCGCAGCTTCTGGGCCTTCCGCAAGCCTGTGCGGCCCCCGGTTCCGCAAATCTCCTCGCCCTGGGTGCGCACGCCGATTGACGCGTTCGTTCTCGAAGCGCTGCGCGAGAAGAAGCTGACGCCGTCGCCGCCGCTGGACCGCGAGCGCCTCCTTCGCCGCGTAACCCTGGATCTGACCGGCCTGCCGCCGACTCCGGGCGAGGTGAGCACATTCCGGCTCGACGCCTCCGCGGACGCTTACGAGAAAGTGGTGGACCGCCTGCTCGCCTCTCCGCACTACGGCGAGCGATGGGCGCTGCGGTGGCTCGACGTGGTTCGCTACGCCGACACCAACGGCTTCGAGTCCGACGCCGAGCGCCCGCACGCCTGGCGCTTCCGCGACTACGTGGTGCGCTCGTTCCACCTCGGCAAGCCCTACGACCGCTTCCTTCAGGAACAGATCGCCGGCGACGAGATGTTCCCCGGCGATCCCGATGCGCTCATCGCCACCGGCCTGCACCGCGCCGGCCCGATCCACGTGGTCGGCGGAATGCAGGACGAGGAGATGAACCGCCAGGAAGTGCTCACCGAGATCACCGGCTCGATCGGCTCGGTGTTTCTCGGGCTGACCATCGGCTGCGCGCGCTGCCACAACCACAAGTTCGACCCGATCCTGCAATCGGACTACTACCGCCTGCAAGCCGTTTTTGCCGCCACGGCGCTGAAGGACGTGCCCCTGGGCGGGGAGGAGGAAAAAGGCGCGCACGAGAGAGGCAGGAAGGAATTCGATGCACGCCTGGCGCCCGTCCGCAAGGAGCTGGAGGCCATCGAGCGACCGTATCGCGAGCGGCTGCGGGCGGAGAGGAAAGCGAAACTGGAGCCGCGCTACGCGCAGGCGCTCGAGATACCCGCGGAGCGCCGCACCCCGGAGCAGAAACTGCTCGCCAAGGAAGCCGAGGACCAGGTCAAGATCTACTGGGACGAGCTGGTGGCGCTGCTGGCGGCGCCGGAGCGGGAGCGGCGTGCGGCCCTTCGCCGCAGCCTGCACCAGATCGAGCTCGAGCGCCCGGATCCGCTGCGATCCGCCTTTGCCGTGGCGAACATGGAGAACGCCCCGACGACGCACATTCTGAAAGTCGGCGATCACCGCCATAAGCAGGAGGCTGTGGAACCGGGCTTTCCGCGTGTGTTGTTGCCGGAGGCTCCGGTTGCGCGAGCAGCCGCGGGCCGCCGCACGGCGCTGGCGCGCTGGCTGGTCTCACCCGAGCACCCGCTCACGGCGCGGGTGATGGTGAACCGGATCTGGCAGCTTCGCATGGGCTCGGGCTTTGTGGCCACCGCCAACGATTTCGGCGCGCTCGGCGCACGCCCCACGAATCAGAAGCTGCTCGACTGGCTGGCTGCGGAGCTCGTGGCCGGCGGCTGGAACGTGAAGGCGATCGACCGGATGATCGTGCTCTCCAGCGTCTACCGGCAGTCGGCGGCGGCCGATGCGGCCAGGTCCAGGATCGATCCCGACAACAAGCTCTACTGGCGGATGCACCGCCGGCGCCTGGAGGCGGAGCTGATTCGCGACAACGTCCTGGCGGTGTCCGGCGGGCTGAATCCGCGCCTGGGCGGCAAGCCCGTGCGGGTTCCGATCGAGCGGGAAATCTACGACCTGATCTTCACCGAGGGCGAGCCGGACAATCTCTGGCCGGTCACCCCGGACCCGGCCGAGCATCGCCGCCGCAGCCTGTACCTGCTCAACAAGCGCACCGTGCGGCTCCCGTTCCTCACCAACTTCGACCAGCCCGACGCGATGACCTCGTGTCCCGAGCGGTCCGCCAGCACTCACGCGCTGCAGGCGCTCTCGCTGATGAACAGCGACTTCATCGCGAGCGAGTCGCGCAAGTTCGCCGAACGGATCGAGCGCGAGGCCGGCCAGGAGACGCAGGCCCGCATCCGCCGCGCTTACCTGGTGGCGCTCGCTCGCGATCCGCGCCCGGAAGAGGCGGCCATGGCGCGGACGTTCTTCTCTCGCGGCGGCCGGCTGGAGGAGTTCTGCCTGGCGCTGCTAAACCGCCACGAGTTCCTGTATGTCCCCTGAGCGACAGCCGAGGATCGCCAGCCGGCGCGACCTGCTGCGCGTGGCCGCGAACGGGTTCGGCGCGCTCGCGCTCCAGCACCTGCTGGCGCGCGACGGCTACGCGGCGGCGCGGCGAAATCCGCTTGCCGCCCGCGAGCCTCACGTTCCCGCCCGCGCGCGGTCGGTGATCTTCCTGTTCATGGTGGGCGGGCCGAGCCACATCGACACCTTCGACCCCAAGCCGGTTTTGAAGAAGTACGAAGGGCAGAAGCTGCCGGAGAGTTTCGGCAAGGCTCCCAGCCAGTTCACCGACGGCAGCACGCCCCTCCTCGCTTCGCCGTGGGAGTTCCGCCGCTACGGCCGGAGCGGGACCCCGGTCTCGTCGCTCTACCCGCACCTGGCCCGCCGCGTCGACGACATCTGCTTCGTGCGCAACTTCTATACCGAGAGCGTGGTGCACGCGCCGGCGATGTACCAGGTGCACACGGGCAGGACGCTGATGGGGTACCCCAGCATGGGCTCCTGGGTCGGATACGGCCTGGGAACAGCGTCGGACAACCTGCCGGCCTACGTCGTCATGCCGCAGCCGGAGGGCACGCCCGAGGGAGGAACGCCGTGCTGGGGAGCGGGCTTCCTGCCCGCGGTCCACCAGGGAACGCTGCTGCGCGCCGGCGCCAACCCGATCCTTCACCTGAAGCCTCCGCCGGGGGTGACACCCGAGCGCCAGCGCGCCACACTCGACCTGCTGCAACGGATGAACGAGTTGGACACCGAAGCGGGCGATACCGAGCTGGCGGCGCGCATCAGCTCCTACGAGCTGGCGTTCCGCATGCAGAGCCACGCGCCGGAAGCGGTGGATCTCTCCGTCGAAAGCGAGGCGACGCGCCGGCAGTACGGCCTCGACGAGAAGCGCACCGCCGAGTTCGGCACGCGCTGCCTGCTGGCGCGCCGTCTGGTCGAGCGCGGCGTGCGCTTCGTGCAGATCTATTCCGGCGGCGGCCCGATCAGCATGCAGTGGGACGCGCATTCCCACCTGGTGGCGAACCACGAGAAGATGTGCGGCATCACCGACAAGCCCATCGCCGGGCTGCTCGCCGACCTGAGCCAGCGCGGTCTGCTCGAGACGACGCTGGTGATCTGGGGCAGCGAGTTCGGCCGGCTGCCGATGTCGCAGAGCGGCAATGGCCGGGACCACAACCCCTACGGGTTCACCATGTGGTTCGCCGGCGGCGGCGTCCAGGGAGGGCAAGTCCTCGGCGACACCGACGAGTTCGGCCTGCGCGCCATCGACGGCTGGCACATGCGCGATTTTCACGCCACCATTCTGCGCCTGCTCGGGCTGGAACAGAACAGCCTCTGGTATCTCCACAATGGCCGGCACGAACGGCTGACCGATTTCGGCGGCCGGGTCATCGAGAAAATGCTGGCGTGAAAGCCCCCGGCGCGGGGTTCATGCATCGACTCCGGCGGACCGGCTGAGGGGGCTCTCGGCGGGGCCCGGTGAGGGCTCCGGAAGCGGGCTCGCGGAGGCGGCCTGGCGGGCCAGTTCTTCGAGCCTCCCCAGCAGGCGGCGTTGCAGCAGCTCGAGGAACGGGCCGAGCGTCATCGGATGACCGGATGCGCCGATGCTGCCGATCAGGCTGGCGCAGCCGAGCGCGCCCAGCGGGATGCGCACCTGCCAGCCGTCCTGGCTCTGGCCGTTGAGCTGCTCCGTCCATCGGGTCCGGTCCAGTTCCAGCTCGACCCGTGCGAAGCCCAGCTCCCGCGAGGCGTCGCGCACGGCCGCCCAGCAATCCTGGTCGGTGGCGGCTTGGCCGAGCGACTGCTCGAATTCCCGCAGCACGAGGTTGGCCTGGATCATCCGCCGGAAGACGCCTTGCGCCACCATCCGGCCGGCGACGTCGAACTCGATGTAGCCCAGCCGCCGCACCCCCGCCCAGATGACGATGCAGAACAGGACAATGATCAGCCCGCCGAACTGGTCGTTGGCGACACTCTGCAACAGGGACAAGGCCGCTGCGATTCCCGACGCAAGGTACAGCAGCAGGGCGACGCGGCGGGGAGTCAGACCGCGGTCGAGCAGCCTGTGGTGGATATGGCCGCGGTCGGCGCCGAAAATCGGCTGCCGGCGCAGGAAGCGCCGCACGATCGCGAGTCCGGTGTCCAGAATCGGCAGCGCCAGCGCCATCAGCGGCGCGGTCAGCCCCAGCAGCGTGGCCGATTTCTGGCTCCAGATCACACCGTAGCAGCCGAGCAGGAATCCTAATAAGAGGCTGCCGGAATCGCCGAGGAAGATTGACGCCGGGTTGAAGTTGTAGCGGAGAAAGCCGAGCAGCGCGCCCACCAGCGGGATGATCGCGATCATCAGCGTGACATCGCCGTAGAGGAAGCCGCCGATCAGGATGGTGATCGAGGCGAACAGGCCCGCGCCGGCCGCCAGCCCGTCCACGCCGTCGATCAGGTTGAAGGCGTTGGTGCAGCCTACCAGCCACACCACAGTCAGCGGAATCCCCCACCAGCCTTCTATCGGATGGCCGACCACGCCGAGGATCCGCACGCCCGCGGCGCAGGCCCAGGCCGAGGCCGCCAGTTGCGCCGCCAGCTTCTGCCACGGGCGCAAGCCCGCCAGGTCGTCCAGCAGACCACATAGGAAAATCAGGCCGCCGGCGGGCAGCAGCTTCCAGACCAGCGGCAGGTGATGCTCGAGGATACCGCCTGCGCTCAGCGGGGAGGCCAGAAGCGCCAGGTAAGAGACGACGTAGGAGATCGCGATCGCGATCCCGCCGACCCGCGGAATCGGATGCGGGTGCAGTTTACGAGCCTGGTCCGGACGATCGACAATCCCGTAGCGCAGGAAGCGGTTGCGGATCCACGGCGTCACGAGCAGGCTCGAGACCAGCGAAACCGCCAGCAGTAAGGTGAGCGAATACATGGCGCGAGATCAGGGTGGACAGGCCAGGAGGCCTGTCCCTGAGCCAATGATGTGGCGCAGACACTCGTGTCTGCCGCGTCGAGACTCGTCTCGACGCCGCCGCCGTCTCCCGCATGAGCACCCCGAGGGAAGGTGGCTTTTTGTCACCGGAATCGGAGCGAATTGCCGCATACATCGAAAAGTCGAGCGCGCGTCAGCAGACCTCAGGCGCCGAGACGAGTCTCGGCGCGGCAGGCTGAGAGCCTGCGCCACGTCGGTCGTCCCACTTTCAGATGAGTTCGGGCGTGGCCCCATCCTCTCCGGCCGCCACGCGCTCGAGCACGGCCAGCATGTGCCGAGCCTGGCGCTCCCGGCTGTAGCGAGGCGCGGCGGCATGGCTGTGAGCCGCGAGCGAACAACGCCACGCGGGATCCGCCCGCAGGCCGGAAACGGCCGCGGCCAGCGCCAGCAGGTCCTGGGCCGGAACCCACACGCCGGCCTGCTCGCCTTCGACGATCCGGCTCGCTTCTCCCGGCGGCGCGCCGAGCAGAATGGGGAGTCCCATCGCCATCGCTTCGAAGATTTTCGACGGGATGACGGTCTCGAACACCGGGTCGTTCTTCAGGTGCACCAGGGCCACGTCGCACAGGCTCCAGAAATCCGGCATGCGTTCCTTGGCTTGGGGCGGAATGAAAATGACGTTGGTGAGCCCGCGCCGCCTGGCGTCCGCTTCTAGCCTGGCACGTTCGGCGCCCGGTCCGACGAACAGGAAGTCGACCCCGGCGCCGCCGAAGCGCTCGGCCGCGTCCAGTACGCTCTCCAGTCCGTGCGCCATCCCCAGCGTTCCGATGTAACCCACCACGAAGCTCTCCGGCCGGATCCCCCACTGCGCGGCCAGGCGCGGATCGCGGGCGCGCGGGCTGTAGCGCGACAGCTCGACGCCGTTGATAACCACCGCAATCTTGCCCGCCGGGATGCCGCGCCGAACCAGGTCCTTCCGAAACGCTTCCGTCAACGCCACCACGGCGCTCGATCGCCGGTACAGGAACAGCTCTAGTTTTTCCAGCCACCGGAGCAGACGCCGGGCTTGATCGCTCCGACGGCGACGATGGAAGCCGGCCACAGGTCGGACAGCTCGAAGATGAACGGCCGGCGGCGCACGGCGGCCAGCGCCCACCCGGCGACGGCGGAAAACAACTGCGGCGAGGTGGCTGCCACAAGGTCCGGCCGTCGGACGAACAGGCCGGCGATAAAGGAAGCGGCCATGAAGGAAAGAAAGTCCAGGATGCGCATCGCAGCGCCCTGGTTGGCCGTGATGAAGGTCTTCACCCGCACCACGCGGATGCCGCCCATCTCTTCCCTCTGGTACCAGCGGTTCCGGTAGCCCGTGTAAACCTCGCCTTCGGGAAAATTCGGCGCACCGGTGATCACCGTCACCTGGTGGCCCCATTTCACCCAATAACAGGCGCGCTCGTAGACCCGCGAAGCGGCCGCGTTTCTCTCGGGTGGAAAATTATCGGACAGGAACAGGATGTGCATGGATGGCCGGCCCGCCGCCGGCTCAGGGAAGCTGAAGGAAAGTCACGAATGAGACCGGGCAGCGGCCGAGCCACGATCCGCGAAGCGTCGTATTCGGGAGCGAGAGCCCGAACTCGGGATGGTACGTCGTGGACTCGAGCGAGGGCTCCAGTGCCGGGTCCAGCTCGATGCGGGCCAGCTCGCCGCCCTCCCGCGCGTCGACCGCGATGGCGCGGCCCTCCGACAGCAGGCGCAGGTCCGGATGCCAGTGGAAGTAGATCTCCACCCGATGCGAACCAGCCGCCTCCAGCATGTCGGTTATCTTTACGCCGTCCGCCGTAAGCTCGACGCGGCGGCGGTGCGTGACAGGATCGGGCAGCCGCGTGTAGCCGTCGTGCGCCGCCTCGAGCATCACCCCGGCGGCGGACTCCTCGGTCGTCACCGCCTGCGGGCGGGCGCGGCGCGCCACGCGGAACGACGCCCAGACCTCGGACTGGTCCTGGCCGTCCACGGCGACCGTGTTGTGCGCCGGGGTCCCTCTCTGGCGGCCTCGCTCGACGCCGGGCTCGTAGGTGGAGGTGCCGGAGTTGACCAACAGCCGCCGTCCCCGGTGCGACAACTCCAACGAGAGCGTATCGGCGTGGGCATGGCCGGGCTGGTAGTCCGGCCCGATCTCGCCGGCGTCTATCAGGATGGTGGTCTCTCCTCGCGAGAGACGGAAGTAACCGCTGGCGGCCAGGCCCGCCAGAGCGCCGCTCCCGGGCCACTGCCAGGGAATCTCGAGACGACGGGCGTAGTGGCCGAGCTGCTCCGGCTCGCCGGCGACGCCGAAAGCCGCGTCGTTGAAAAACGCAATGCGCCGGTCCGGATGAGACATCAGCGCCAGCCAGTCGAGCATCGCCTGCGCCTTTCGGCGCCAGTCCCGGGCGAGGGATGCGTCGATGAGGCCCGGATGCGCGGCGGTGACGTTGATCAGGTCCAGCAGATCCTCGAGTACCAGGCCGTGGTACATCGGGCTGCGCTCGAAGTGTGCCCCGTCGGCGAGGATTTGCTCGTCGAGCTCGCGCGCCAGGATGCTCGTCCCGAGCGACAGCCACCGCCCGGCCGCCGCTCCGGTGAAGAACACACCGGCAAACAGCAACGCCTTGGCATTCACCAGCAGGTGATTCCCGAGTAAATGGTATTCGACGTTCCGCTCGAGGTGCGCCGCCTGCGCGGCGAGGCTCTCGACGGCGCGCGAGGGGAGACGGTTGCCGGCCAGCGCCCACTGGATCCAGTTCACGATGCGGCGCGAGAGCGGATAGGGCTCCCATCCCGCGCCCGCGCCCGGCGGATTCTCCGCGATCCACCGTTCGATCAAGGCCGCGTGCCAGGACTTGCGGCGAGGAGCGTGAACGGCGTTCAGATCGTCGAACGAGTGGAGATGGTAGAGCCACAGCCGGGGCGTTGCCTGGTCGTTCCAGTCCGCCGCGCCGCGAAGGTGACGCTCCTGGTTCAGGAAAACGAAGCGATCCGGCCCCAGCAGACTGGCCGCGCGGTGGATCGGCTCCCGCCACGGCCCGAGCGCCGGACGCGGAAGCCAGGTCCCTTCCGCCCGCGGCGTTCTCCGCGGGAGGTGGCGCCGCAGCCGGCCGTAAACCTGCACCGGTTTCAGGTGCCGGAGCGTGTGCAGGTAAGTCATCGCGCGGCGGCCTCCACGGTGAGCCCGGCCACTTCGACGATCTGGGCGAACGGGATCGGCGACGGCCGCCCGTTGCGGATCGCCTCGACGAAGGCGGCCACCGCCTCGCGCTGCCCCTTGTTCTGGCGCCAGAGATTCATGCTGTGGAATCCCGGCCAACCGTGCCCGCGCAGCCGCCTAAAGTTCTCCAGTTGCGCCGCACGGCCGCCGCAGAACACTTCCAGGCGCTCCTTGGCAATGGAGCGGTGGCCATTGGTCAGGTAATGGATGGCGCCGCGGGAGCCGTCGGCGAAGCTCAGGTTGAGAATCGCGGCATCTGCATCGAGCCGGGTGGCTTCGAGCGCGGTCGACGGCGCCCCGGCGAGATAACGCAGCAGGTCGATGAAGTGGCAAGCCTCGCCGAGGATTCGCCCGCCGCCCACGGCGGGGTCCCGCGTCCAATGGTCCTGGGGGACAGCGCCGGCGTTTACCGTCATCAGGAAAACCTTGGGCTCCTTCAACGGTTCGAGCAACTGGCGCAGCTTGCCCACGTGCGGGGCAAACCGGCGATTGAATCCCACCATGAGCACGGTAGCGGGGTTGCGACGGCGCGCGCTCTCGTAAGCCTTCTCGATGCGGGCGATCTCTTCCCGCTCGAGCGCCAGCGGTTTTTCCACCCACACATGCTTTCCCGCCGACAGGGCGCGCTCGACCAGCGCGGCGTGCGTGTCGTGCCGGGTGGCGATGACCACCGTATCGATGCTCGCATCGGAGAGAATCGTCTCCACGTCGGTGGTCGCCAGCGGGATGTCGAACTTTGCTGCGGCGTGCGCCGCGCTCACTCCCCCGGCCGAAGCAATCGCGCGTACTCCGGCGCCGGCCGCTCCGAGCGCCGGGAGAAGATACCGAGTCGCGTATGCCCCCGCACCCACCACCCCGACCACGCGGCCTCGCCGGACGGCACACCTGGCCGCGCGGTGTTTCCCGGCGCACCAGCGGCCGGCGGAGCTCCTCTTCCGAGGTTTCCTTGGGATATTCGAGCAGGATGCCGAGCGACTCGTCGGACGTCCGCAGCGCCTCGTAGGCCTCGGCCGCGCGATCGAGCCCAAATCGATGGCTGATGAGCGGTTCGACCTCGAGGCGGCCATCGGCAATCAGATCGAGAATCGCCTCGAAGTTCCGCTGCGCGGTCCAGCGCACGTACGGGTAAGGGTAGTCCCGGCCGCCCTGTTCATACGCAGGATCGTAGCGGCCTGGACCGTAGGAGCAGGAAACCTGCAAGCTGAGTTCTTTCCTGTAAAACTCATCGCGGCCCAGCTCGAGCCCGGTGAGGCCGACCACCACGATCCGCCCGCGCTTGCGTGACATGGCGGCGGCCTGGCGCAGCGGATCGCTCGAGTGCGTGGCGGCGGCCACCAGCACTCCGTCCACGCCATGCCCGCCGGTGAGCTTCATCGCGCGCGCGATCGGGTCTTCGCCCGAGCCGAGATGCACGCATTCGGCGCCGAAGCGCGCGGCCAGAGCCAGGCGCCGCGCGTCGAAGTCCACCGCCAGCACGCGGCAGCCGTGCGCCCGCAGGGTCCCGACCGCGAGCAGTCCGACCAGCCCCGTACCGAGGACGGCGAACCACTCGCCCAGGGAAGGCTCGGCCAGACGTGCGCCCTCCAGCGCCACGGCCCCGAGCACGGTGAACGTGGCCTGCTCGTCGGAGACCGCCTCGGGGATCCTCGAGCAGAGGGTATGCGGCGCCTGGACCACCTCGGAATGGGGGCCGTTGGAAACCACGCGGTCCCCGCGCGAGAAGCCGGCGACGCCGGGGCCGGCCTCGAGCACCACGCCGGCGTTGCTATATCCGAGCGCCAGCGGTTGATCCAGCCGGGCGCGCACAGCCTCCAGCGTGGCCAACCATCCATCGGTGCGCGCCTTCTCCCAAACCAGCCGGACCTTCTCCGGCTGCTGCCGCGCTTTGGCCAGCAAGCCGGCGCGGCCGAACTCGACCAGCATCCGCTCGGTCCCCGCCGAGATCAGGCTCGCCCGGGTGCGGATCAGCAGGTGCGCCGGCAGCACCCGCGGGCAGGGTACCTCGACGGTTTCCACCGCGCCCGTTCGCAGTTGTTCGAGCACCTGTTGCATCGTCAGTCTCCCAGGCTGATCCACAGCCGCTGGGCGAAGAACACGGTGACCGCGGCGGGCGCCAGTCCCGCCAACCAGACCGCCGGCGTCGCCATGGCAAGCCCGCCCGCATAGGCCAGCAGCAACTCGACCAGCGTCGCCGCGCCGTACAGCAGCACGCCGAAGCGGAAATGATTCGTGAGGAACCCGAGCGCGATCGTTCCCAGCGCGAAGCGGATCGCCGCCGACACCCCCCAGCCTTCCCATCCCTCCACCCATTGCGGGATCAGAGCCGGAACCAGCCACAGCGGCGCCAGGACCAGCGCCGCGATCCCCAGCCGCGTTCTCCAGGCGGATCTTCCTGAAAAAGAGCTTCTGTGCATCATGAGACCGCCTGTTGAAACGACCGGCCCGCGCTCGCCCCCGCGCTCGACGATGACGCGTCGGCGGAGCGGTCGATCTCCTCCTGAACGGTGTCGACCGAAGCGCCGTCGACGTACAGCCGGAACCAGATCTCCAGAATCAGCAGCGCCCAGATTTGCAGCGCGTAGTCGCGACGGTTGGTGCGGTGCGCCTCGAGCAGCCGCTCGACCGCCCGGGGTTGGAACAGACCCCGCTCGAGCAGCCGCCGGGAGCCGAGCAGCTCCTCGGGGAGTCTGGAGAGCTCCTGCTGGAGCCAGGCGCCGACCGGCGGGTTGAAACCGAGCTTTCTCTTCTCCAGCACCTCGCGCGGCAGCAGCGGACCCACCGCGCGTTTCAGCAGCCACTTGGACTCCCCGTAGCGGAACTTGAACGCAAACGGCGTCCGCAGCGAGAACTCCACCAGCCGATGATCGGTGAACGGCGCGCGCAGCTCGAGCGCGTGGGCCATCGCCATCCGGTCGGCATACTCGAGGATGTTCGAGCACAGGAAGCTCTTCACGTCCACGTAGGCCAGGCGGTTGAGCGGCTCCAGCCCCTCGGAGTCGCGCCACAGACCGCGCAGAAACGAGCCGGCATCGTAGCCCTCCAGCCGCGCCAGCGTTTCCGGGCGGTACAGCTCGCGTTTCTGCTCGGGTGAAAAGTAGCCCACCCAGCGGAGGTACATCTCGATCAAAGGCCGGCCGGAATTTTCCAGGAACTCGCGCAGCCGTCGGAACTGGTGGCGGCCGTCGGTGGAGTCCGAGATCCGGCGTCCGATCCAGGGCAGCAGTCCCGACCGCAGGAAGCCGGGCAGGGCGCGCGGCAGGCCGCTCAGGTAAGCGCCGATGTAGCGCGGGTAGCCGCCGAAGACCTCGTCGCCGCCGTCGCCCGCCAGCGCCACCGTCACCCGCCGCCGCGTGAGCTCCGATAGCAGATAGGTGAGCACGGCGGTGGGATTCCCGAAGGGCTGGTCGAAGTGCCATACGATCCGCGCCAGGTGACGCGAGCACGCCGGCTCGGCTTCCAGGAGCTGGTGATCGCAGCCGTAGCGGCGGGCCACGGCGGCGGCGTATTCGGTTTCGTCATAGCTGGGGTGGTTGCGGAATCCCACCGAGAACGAGCGCACCGGTTGGGTAGAGGTGCCGGCCATGATCGCCGTGATGGTGCTCGAATCGATGCCGCCGGAGAGCAGCACCCCGAGCGGCACGTCGCTGGTCAGCCGCGCGCGCACGGTTTCCGAGATCAGCTCCTGCAAGTGCACGCGCAGGTCGCCGAACGAGCGTGGCACAGCCACCGCCGCGCGCAGCGGCTCCCAGTATCGTTCCGTCTCGGCGCTGAGCCTGCCGCCCTGGACGCGCAGCCGCATCCAGGTTGCCGGCGGAAGCTGGCGGATGCCGGAGAAGATCGTCTTCGGGTAGGGGATGTAAAGGTAGGTGAGGTAATCATCCAGCGCCTGTTCGTCGACCGGCGGTACCTTGTCGAGCCCCGCCAGCAGCGCCTTGATCTCCGAGGCGAACGAGAACTGCTCGCCGGCCTGGCGGTAGAACAACGGCTTTTTGCCCAGCCGGTCGCGGGCCAGGATCAGCTCCCCGCGCGCGGCGTCCCACAGCGCGAAGGCGAACATACCGTGCAGCCGCGGGATCGATTCGATCCCCCAACGGTCCCAGGCCGCCAGGATCACCTCGGTATCGGAGCCGGAGCGAAACCGAAAGCCCTCCTGCTGGAGCAGCCGCCGCAATTCCTGGAAGTTGTAGATCTCGCCATTGAAGACCACCGCCAGCCGGCCCTGGTCCCACAACATGGGCTGGTGACCGGCGTCGGAGAGGTCGAGAATCCGCAACCGCCGGTGGACCAGCGTCAACCGGTAGTCGCCGAAGGCGCTCTCCCAGACGCCCTGGTCCTCCGGACCTCGATGCGCCAGCGCGGCGGCGGCCCGCACGGCCGCGCGCGGGGAGATCACCGTTCCAAGGAAGCCTGCGATTCCACACATGAGATCACTCTTTCCTGCTCGCCCGGACGCGGCCCTGGCCGGTGTGCACCGGCGCCCGCCGCCTGCTCCAGGACCCGTGCCAGACGCTCGGCGATGCGCGGATATTCGAAACGATGCTTCCGTCCGGCGGCCAGCTCGGAAAGCTGGCGCAGCCTGCCCGGCTGATCCAGCAGCGCGGTCACGGTAAAGGCAATCGCCGACGGATCCTCGGGGTTGAAATATGCTCCCGCCTCGCCGACGATCTCCCGCGCGTAGGAGAGATCGGATGCCGCCACCGGGCACCCCGCGCCCATCGCCTCGGCCAACGGCAGTCCGAAGGACTCGGCGAGAGAAGGGAAAACCAGCATCGACGCGAGAGAGAGCGCGTAATGGACCTCGTCGGGCGTGAGCGTGCCCGCGAACACCACCGAATCGCGGAGGCCAAGCACACGGACCACGTGGTGGATCTGGCCGGCGTACCCCGCCGGCTGCCGGCGACCAGCGGTCTCGGGAGGATCCACGGTCAGCACCAGACGTATCTCCGGAAACCACTGCACAATCAGCGGCAGCGCATGGAGCAGCATCAGATGATTCTTGTGCGGCACCGGCTGGGCCACGTAGAGCAGCCAGGGCTGCTCCAGATTGTCGATCAGATCCCGCTTCTGGGGACGGATGTGCGGCGTTCGGGAGCCAGCGCGGCAGCCGCCGGGAATCACGTGGATTCGCTGCTCCACTCCGCTGACCAGCTCCGCCAGCCGGTGCTTCATCGCCCGCGTTTGTACAACGACGGCGCGGCTGGAACGCATCCCGCGACAGACCAGCGACCGCAGGACGCGCATCCGCAGCATGTCGGGGAAGCTCTGGGTGCCGGCGCTCTCCGGCAGGATGGCCAGCGGCTGGTGGCAGTAGATCACCTGGGCGATGTCCGGCCGCCCGACGCCGATGTTGGCGAACGCCAGCACCACGTCGGCGCCCCAGCGCGCGGCTCGTTGCGGGAAATCGCGGTAGATCCAGTACAGCCGGGTCAGCGCACTGCCGCCGTAGGCGATCGATTCGACGCTCACCTGCTGGTTCGGGGCGGGGTCTTCGAACCGTCGTTCCCGGTGGGGAAGCAGGTAGAGTTTCCATTCCCAGTCCGGCCTGGCCCGCGGCAGCCAGCCGATGAGCTGATCGAGCAGCACCGCGCCGCCGAAGTCGCGAATGCCGACCGCGTCAATCGCCACGCGCATACTCTTCCTTCGGCCTCTCGGGGCGGCCGCGCGGCGCCGCGCGGTCCCGCTTCACTCCCACCACGGCCGCACTCAGGTATGGGTAACCGAGCACGGCGGTCAGCGGCCGGTCGACCAGCGCCAGGGCCCGGAGGGGAAAGGTCAGCACCCAAGCCAGCGGCAGGCTCACGCGCGCCAGCAATCGCATGGCGTTGATAAGCTGCTGGGTGACGAACCCGCTGAGATAGTCGGCCCGCTCCATCTCGATGCCCGCCTCCGCCAGCAGGGCTCCCAGTTCGGCGTGCGTGTAGCCCCAGCGGACATGGCCGCCGTCCTCGCTCTCCGACAGCCGGTCTCCCAACAGCGGCCGGTAATGCTTGTACGGGGTGGTCAGCAGCAGCCTCCCACCGGGTCGCAGCAGCCGTGCGAGATGGCGCACCACGGCACGGTCGTCGGCGATGTGCTCGATGACTTCGCAGCAGATCACCTGGTCGAACGGTTCGCCTTCCCCGGCGAACTCCCCCAGACGCCGCAGATCGCGAGTCAGGAAGCGCGCCGTTTTCACTCCTGCCTGCCGGGCGCGCGCTTGCGCTTTCCGGTTGTTCGACTCGTCATGGGAAAGCCCGATCGCGTCGTTGCCGATGGCGGCCGAATACATCGTGAAGGCGCCCGAGCCGCATCCGGCATCGAGCGTACGCATCGGGCCGCGCGCCAGGTGGCGTCGCAGCCACATCCAGCGGTCCAGCACGGCCGGGTCGCCGAACAGCAAGGTGACCCCGTAGCCCATCCCCCGGACCAGCGTGCCGGCAATCAGATCCTGTTTGGACGTCATGTTCTCGCTGAATCAGCAGACGCCGCCCGATGCAGCTTGATCCCGGCCGCACGGTCCAGCGCGCCGGCAAAGTACCCGGCCCACTGCGCGGGACTGTAACGGCCCGCCAGGCGGAAGCTGCGCTCGCCCATTGCCCGCAGGTCGTAGTCGCCTGAGGAGCACCGCACCAGGACGCGTACCAGCGCGGCGACGTCACCGGGCTCCAGCAGCGCCCCGGAAAGACCGTCCTGGACCAGCTCGACCGAAGCGCCGCAGGTCCGCGTGCAGAAAACCGGCAGCCCGGCAGAGGCCGCCTCGTGAATCACCACGCCCCAGGGATCGTGCAGGCTCGGCAGAACAAATGCACCGCAGCTTTCAAAAGCGACCTCGAGCCCCTCCGGATCGAGGAACCCCAACCGCCGGATGCCCGGCTCTCCTTCGAGCAGACCCGCGAGCGAGCCGCTTCCGGCGCACCACAGCTCCCAGGGCCGCTCGACGCTTCTCCGGTAGCGACGATAGGCGACCAGCAGCGTCTCCAGACCCTTGATCTTCTCCAGCCGTCCCACGAACAGGAACCGGCTCGGCCAACCCGTGCCGGGCGCGGCCAGACGTTTGCGGGCGACTCGCGCGAAGCGATCGTAATCACCGGCGTAGAAGCCGTGCCAGAGCCGCTCGCCGGAGTATCCGAGCCGCACCGCGAGGCGCGCCGCCCGCTCGCCGGGCACCCAGAGAGCGTCGAAACAGCGGCCGAGCAGCCATCGCCCCGCCAGCACGCCCACGGTCTGTCGGATCGATCCGGCCCAGTTGTTGTCACAAGCGCCCACAACCAGTGCGCCGCTCGCGCGCAGCCGCCGCGCCGCGCTGCGATAGGCGGGGTAGGCCCATCCGCACACCAGCGCCGCCCGCGGCCGGAATTGGTCCAGGTCCTCCTCCAACTCGCGCGAGCGCTCTCCGACGCCGCTCACCAGCTTCACCCGCCGGGGAATCCAGGAGAAGGTCTCCTCACGGTATGGATGGCGATCGCGCGGCGGCAATGCCGCCGAGCCCGGCTCGTACACGGTCAGATCCACCGGGTAGCGCTCGACCAGCTCGCGCAGGCAAGCGGCGAGATACTGCGGAAGCTCGTTCCACAGCACGGCCAGGCGGAGCATTTCCCCAGTAGTATTCATCGCGTTAACGCAAGCGCAGGCTGCTCCACCGCGTAGGCGGCCGGCCTGGTTCGGGGCGCTGCCGCATGCGCTCGTCCCAGCCTGGTCGACGCCGCCAGAATTCCCAGGTAGAACCAGACCTGTCCGGAGCCTTCCGAGCTGAAGAACAGGTCGTTAGCCAATACCGGGATCATGAGGGCCATGCTGAGCCAGAGCAACCGTGCCGGCGCCGACGAGTGGGGCAACTTCCCGCCCACCCGGGACGCCTCGCGCAGGGCGCCGAAGAAGAGCCACCAGAAAGCCAGCAACCCGGGGACGCCCCATTCCAGCAGCTCGCGCACGACGCCGGAGTTCACCGACACAATCGCCTCCAGGCTGTGGCTCAGCAGCGGGGCGATATGGTAGGTCCCGTTTCCCGGACCGACTCCCAGCCACAGAAACCGCGGGTTATCCAGCAGGTAAAGCACGGCCGCGGTCTCCGAGCCATACCCGCGCAGCACGCTGCCGTAGCTGTACAGATACTCGACGCCTTGCTGCAAGGGACGGAACGGCTCGATCAGCCGCAGCGCGATGATGGTGCCCAGGGTGGTCTCCCCCTGGATAGCGGCGATCGCGACCGCTCCCACAACCAGCAGCGCGCCCGATGCCACCGGCCAGAAGTAGCGGCGCAGGCCGATGAAAGTCACCACCGGCGCGCTCACCACCAGCGCCAGCCAACTGGATGTTGAAAAAGTGAGCACAAACAGGGCCAGCGTCACCGCCAGGAACGCCTTGCTGGCCAAAAAGCCGCGTACGGCCACCCGCATGGAGCGCATCAGGAAGCTCAGCAGCAGAATCGGAAGGAGGAATTGCGCCAGCGCTTTGGGCTCCCCCACCAGCGACCCCAGCCGCGGCACGGCGATTCCGGCGGGAAGATTGAACGAAGCCGTGTGGCCGGAAACCCCTTGCTCGGGCCGGATGATCCCCATCCACGGCAACCCCGCACGCACCGCCAGCAGCTCGTAGGCTCCCCCCAGCACCAGCAGGGCCGTCGACAGCAGCAGGGCCCGGAAGATGGCCTGCAAGTTCTCGATCCGGCGCACCGACATGACCGCCACCTGCACCAGCATCACGCGCGTGGCGAGCGACAGAAGCTGGGTGACGGTCCTGCCGCCGGGCGACCGGAACCAGTTTTCCGCGTCCGGCAGGTTGGCGAAGTCCGGCAGCAGCAGCATTCCCGCGAGCGCCGACAGAAGCAGCAGGACGGCGAAGAAAGACATCCGTCGGTTCCAGTACAGACGCCGGAGCAGGCCTCCCTCCCGTGTGGCGCTTCCGAGCAGCCCGGCCAGAAAACCGTAAAGCGCGCTCTGCCACGGCACCACAGAAACCGGGCCGTGCCAGGCGAAGTTGTTCAACGGCATGACAAAGGCGATGACCACGGCGCCCAATAGTGGGCGGTACAGGGTCGCCCCGAGGCTGACCAGAAAGGTCAACGCGGCCAGCACCGGCGATATCGTGTGGATCAGTTCTGTCATTGCTCTCCCGGGTGCCGGCTACCTATCGCCGGCCGCCCGCCATCTGTTCTTCCACCCGAGCCTGTGGCCGGCCGCAGATCTGCCCGTAGACCTCGAGCAGCCGCTCCTGGTAGGTGCTCCAGGAAAACCGGGTGGCGCGCTCCCGCGCCGAGCGGCCCATCTCCCGGCGGAGCTCTCCGTGCCGGTAGAGAGTGAGCAGGCGATTGGCAAGCGCCTCGATGTCGCCGGCATGGATGCGAAATCCATCCAGCTCGTCGCGCAGCAGCTCGCCGGCGCCGCTGGTGAAGGTGGTGATCACCGGCAACCCGCAACCCATCGCCTCCAGGCACACCAGTCCGAAGGAGTCCGAAAGCGACGGCATCACGAACACCGAAGCACGCTGGTAGAATTCCCGCAGCCGGGATTTGGGCACCGCGCCGAACAACCGTATGTTGGGATCGGCAACGGCCCGGGCGACCAGGCGCCGGCCGAAGCCCGCCTCGGCGGGGCCCACCAGCCACAGCTCGGCGTGGGGTAGTCGCAGACGGCTGAATGCTTCCACCAGGTGGTGCAGACCCTTGCGGGGAATGATCTGGCCCACGTAGAGGATCCGGAATCGCCCGGGTTCCTCGCCTCCCGGGTGGAACTGAGTCGGATCGAAGCCGTAGGGAACCACGAAGACGCGTTTCGGGTGCCAGCCTGCGTCCACGTAGGTCTGGCGGGCGTAGCGGGAGCCGACGATCAGGTAGTCCGAGAGCCGGTATTCGGCCTTCACCTTCGCGTCGTAGGGGAGGCCTTCGGGCCGGTAGGGGATTCCCAGGCGGGCGTGCTCGGCCTCCAGCAGGCGCCGCTGGTGATCCGGGTGCTCCATCCGCTCGTCACAGATCACAATGGCGCCTCGGCGCGCCGCCCTTCGTGCCGACAGCAGCCCCAGGCCGCTGACGAAATGGAACACGTCGCAGTGGCCGACGTGGGCGCGCGCCATCCGGTCGAAGAGCCAGTTCTGGACCCAGTGCGCGCGGTCCATCGGAAACACCCGCGCGGCGCACATCGCTTTGTGCACGGCTTCGGGCAGCGCGAGCGACACCACTTTGTGCGCCGGCACGCCGCGGAGTTCGCGGCCGTCCAGCTTCTCCCGCCAACGCGTGGGGAGCAGCGCCCGGGGCACTCGATCCGGCAGCACGGTGGTGATGTAGCGATCGAGCATGCCGGCGCTCTCCAGGGCCTGCGCGGCGTGATGATAGTGCCAGCAATTGGACGAAAGAACGACTCTCATGCGCACCTGGCCGCGGCGAGGGTCTCCTCGAGCAGTCCCGCAAAATGCCGGGCCATCTCCGGATGGCTGTAGCGGAATACGGCCTCGCGGTCGCCGCGGTACGCCACCCGGCCCGTTCGCCGGAACTCCTGATACCAGCTCCACACCAGGCGCTTCAGTTTCCGGTGGTCGCCGGCGCGAACGTATTCGCCGGCGCCGGTTTCCTCGAGCAGCTCCTCCATGTCGCCTCCGGGGCCCCCCAACGCCAGGATGGGCCGGCGCGTGGCCAGATATTCCAGCTTGCTGGTCAGCACACCGGCGTCGAGCGGGTGGTCCCAGAACAGGATCAGCAGCAGTTGCGACTCGCGCTGGCGCTCGAGCACCTGCTCGCGCGGAATCTGTCCGTACTGCCGTACCACCGCACCGAGCCCGAGCCGGAGCGCCTGCTCCTCCACCCACCGCTCCGGACGGCCAAAGAAACGCACCTCCACCTGGCCGAGGTCCACCTCACCCTCGTCGGCCAGCTCGCGTATGACTTCCAGCAGCGGCGTCGGGTTCCTGCGTCCGTCCATCAGCGACCCGGTGTAGGTGATGGTGAACCGCGGGAGCGGCTCCGGCGCCGGCGCCGGCCACTCGGCCGGATCGAAGCCGTTGTAAATGACCGACACGTCGCCGCGTCCCAGGAAAGTGCCCAGGCGGTCGGCGTAGGGCCGGCTCACCGTCACCAGCCGGTCGGCGCTCGCCAGTGTCCGACGCTCCAGCTTCTGCTCGAACCACCGCCGAGGTCCGCGGTAGGGGTAGTAGTGGTCGATGGTCCAGAAGTCGCGCAGGTCGGCGATCCAGGGCACCCCGAGCAGCCGCTTCAGGGAGTGCCCGACCAGGTGCGGTGTGCGCGGGTTGGAGCTGGTCAGCACGATATCCGGCCGCAGACTCCGCTCCTCGGTCAGCCACCTCCGCACGCTGCGCAGGGCCACCGGATGCCAGAACACGTGCAGGTCCGGAACCAGCACGTACTGGATCGCGGCAAGCGACGAGCGGGCGCAGGCGCCCAGCCAGCCGCCGGGGGCGCCGGAGTTGTGCGGGATGGACCCGTTGGCGCCGCGCGCCGACTGCGGAACGGCCAGCCCGAACAGCTTCTTCATCGACGCGTATGGATCCCAGGTCTCCAGGATCGGCACCTCGCCGCGCGGCAGCGCCGGGGCGCCGGGAATCTGTTCGGTGAGAATCACGGGCTGCCATCCGAACCGGGGCAGGTACTTGGCCAGCGCGCGCATTCGCATTGAGCCGATGGCGGCGTCGGCGCTGAAATAGGTGGAAGCGATCAGAACAGTTCGCATGGAAGTAGTTAGCCGGCAGGCGCCCGCTCGGCCAGCGACGCCACCGGGCGGTCCAGAAACTGCTCGAGCCAGAGCTCGGCGTTGACCCAGCGCCAAAGCGTACTCGGCGAGACGCCCTGGCCGCGGCGCCAGCGCTCGAACGTCGACTCGACCCCGCTGCGGCTCCAGTACGGCCGCTGGCGGAAGCTGCTGGTGGCGAGCAGATCTTCGAGAACTTGGGAAAAGTCGCCGCGAAACCAGTGCTCCTCCGGCGTCGAAAAGCCGATCTTGTCCCGGCGCGCGCGCACGGCCCCGGGCAGCAGGTCCCCGGCCGCGCGCCGGAGAATCCACTTGGTGGCGCCGTCCCGGATGAGTTGATCCCCCCGCAAGCGAAGACACAGCTCCACCAGGCGGTAGTCCAGGAAAGGGACGCGGCTTTCCACCGAGTGCGCCATCGACGAGCGGTCGGCCATGCGCAGAATCTTGCGCAGGCCGATCAGAATGTCCCGGCGCAGTACGGCCTCGAACGGGTCCGCACCGAAGACAGGCCAGGCGGCGGGGATTTCGCCGGACTCCCGCGCGAAGTCCGGCGCGATCCAATCGGGAGCCGGCCTCAGCCACTCGCGGACACGCCGCCGCCAACCGAAGGGCAGCAGCTCGCCGGCGATCCTCGGCGCCAGCCGCAGCCAGTGGGGCCGTTGAGGGCCCAGGCCCGCGCGTGCTTCCCGCAACATCGCCCGCACCTCGCCGCGCCGCGCCAGCGAGGCCAGCCACGGGAGGAAGTGATGCGGGTAGCCGGCGAGGATCTCGTCGCCCCCCTGGCCGTCCAGCGTCACCGGCACACCCTGCTCGCGCGCCAGCTTGAACACGCTCCATTGCGCGTAGGTGCTGGTGGTGCCGAACGGCTCGTCCTGGTGCCAGATGAGCCGCTCCATCTCTCCGGCCAGGCCAACGCCAGTGGGATAGACGCTGTGAGCCTCGACACGGCTGTGGGCGACAACCGCATCGATATAGGCCGACTCGTCGTGGACCGGGTCCGAGTAGCGTGCGGAAAAAGTTTTTTGCACGCCGCCGGCGGGCTCCAGGCCGCGGACGCGGGTCACCGCGCCGACAATGGCCGAGGAGTCCAACCCGCCGCTCAGACAGGTTCCCACGGGCACGTCGGCGATCAGCCGCAGCCGCACGGCGTCCAGGAAGGTCTCCGCGAACCGATGCTCAGCCTGGTCCCCGGCAGCCGCCCGGGCGGAGGACTCCGGCAACTGGTACCAGCGGCTCAGGCGGGGATCCCCTGCATCATAGTCCAACTCCAGCCAGTGGCCCGCGGGCAGCTCCCGGATTCCGGCGAAGAAGGTCTCGCCGGGCTGGTGGTCGAAATCCGACCAGGCCAGGTAGTCGTAAAGCATCCGATCGTTAACGGCTCTTTCCACCAGGCCGGTGGCGAGGATGGCTTTCGGCTCGGACGCGAACACCAGCCGTTCGCCGTTCCAGGAGTAGTAGAACGGCTTGACGCCGAAACGGTCGCGGGCGCACACCAGGCGCCGGGCGCGCGCGTCCCAGAGGGCGAACGCCCACATTCCGTTGAACAGGTCCAGGCAGCGTGGCCCCCAGAGCTGCCAGGCGTACAGGATCACTTCCGTATCGCATCCGGAGAAGAAACGGCAGCCCGCTCGGGTGAGCTCGTCGCGGAGCTCGGCAAAGTTGTAGACCTCCCCGTTGAAAACGATCCAGAAGTTCCGGCCCGAGTCGCACATGGGCTGATGGCCCGCCGGAGAGAGATCCTGGATCGCCAGCCGCCGGCTTGCCACCCCCAGCCTCGCCCGCACCCGCGCCTCCTCGGAAGTCCCGCCCGGAACAGGCGCGTAGGGGAATCGCGAGGTAAACGAACCCGGGGCCGTGTCGGAGCCGCCCAGGCACCAGCTCTGGTTGCCGCCGGGATCGATCAGCAGGTACCCCTCGTCGTCGGGGCCGCGATGGCGCATGCACTTGGCCGCTGCCATCAGGCGAGTCAGCTCGACCGGCTGGCTGCCGCGCTGGAGGATTCCTGCAATGCCGCACATAGTTATTGGTTATTGGTTGGATTCCGGAATCGTCGTTCAATGGCTGGCGACGGCCGCCTGCTCGTCCATCCGCGTGCGCAGGTCCCGGCTCACCAGTTCGACCACACGCTCGACCGGCGTGCGTGGGCGGAAGCCCGTCAGCCGCTCCAGTTTTTCCAGGCATGGGATGCGCCGCAGCATGTCTTCGAAGTCGCCGCCGAAGGCCACCTCGTAAGGAACGTGTCGGATGGGGGAGCCCGAACCGGTCACCCGCTTGACCAGCAGCGCCAGCTCGTCGATCGAGATCTCCTGGTCGTTGCCGATGTTGACCACTTCTCCTTCGAGCTCGCCCAGACGGATGATCCGCACCAGCGCCTCGATCACGTCGCCGATGTAGGCGAAGCACCTTTTCTGGGCGCCCGTGCCGAACACCGTCAGCGGCTCCTCCGCCAGCGCCTGGCGGACGAAAGTCGGCAGCACCATGCCGTAGCGGTCGGTCTGCCGCGGCCCGACGGTGTTGAACAGCCGCACGATGGTCACCGGCACGCGCTTCTCCTGCCAATAGGCGAGGCCCAAAAACTCATCCAGCGCCTTCGAGCAGGCGTAGCTCCAGCGCCGCTTCACGCTCGGCCCCAGCACCAGGTCGGCGTCCTCGCGAAACGGCAGCCGGTCGCTTTTTCCGTAGACTTCCGAGGTCGAGGCCAGCAGCACGCGCTTGCCCTTCTTGGCCGCCGCCTGGAGCACCACTTCTGTACCATGGACGTTGGTCTCGATGGTGCGCACCGGGCTCTCGACGATCAACCGGACGCCGACGGCGGCCGCCAGGTGGACCACCACGTCGGCCCAGTCGACCAGCTCGGCCACCGCCGGCACGCGGAAGACGCTCTCGATCACGTAGGTGAACCGCGGATTGCTCTTCAGGTGAGCGACATTGGCGAAGGCGCCGGTGGACAGATCGTCGAGAATGCCGACCTGCCAGCCCTCCTCCAGGGCCCGTTCAGCCAGGTGGCTGCCGATGAACCCGGCGCCCCCGGTGATGCAGAGTTTCATTCATCCCTCCTTGAAAATTCCGAGTGGGACAGGCCAGGAGGCCTGTCCCACAACGCCGACTTCTGCCACGGGCTGTCAGGTGAGGCTTCCGCCGCGTCGAGCACCCGTTGGTACAGCCGCGTCTGCTTGCGCATCTGGACGCGAATATCGCCGTGGGCGGCGGCCACGGCAGGCCCGCTCCGGCGAGCCTGCTCGCGCAGGGTGGACTCGCCGAGGATTTCGGCCAAAGCGGCGGTCACCTGGTCCACGCTGCGCGGATCCACCCGCCGCATCAGAACCCCGTTCCATGCGGCCTCGCGGCTGGAAGCGATGTCGCCGGCCACCACCGGACAGCCGGCCGCCATGGCTTCGAAATAGGTCGACGGCATGCCGTCGGAGCTAGCCAGCGAGATCACCACCTCGGCCAGTGAGTACAGACGCGCCATCTCCCTCTGCCCGAGGGCGCCGTCAAATCGCAAATGACCCGCCACTCCGAACGAATCCGCCAGCCCGCAAAGGGAGGCGTGGCAGGCGGCCTCGCCATAACTGGCGTCTTTCAGAACCAGCACCAGCTCACCCAGATCCCCCCGCGCGCGCAGCCGGGCCAGCGCCCGGATCGCGACATCCAGGTTGAAGTTGGGAAGCGAAGCCCGCGGGCTGAAGATGACCCGCGCTCCAGGCTCCAGCTTCAGGCGCCGCCGTGTTTGTTCTCCATCCAGGTCCGGCCGGAAACAGGAGAGATCGGTGCCGAACGGGATGATCTCGATCGGCGTCGGGGGCGGCGAGTACCGCCGCACCCTCCCGGCCAGCTCCTGGGACCAGCAGGTGACGGCATCGGCGGCATGCAGTGCGCGCGGCGTCAGCAGACCATCCATGGCGTCCAGGCCGTCCTGCTCTTCGAGCAGGTCGCCGCCCCAGGCCGTCACCACCAGCGGATGAAATCGGCAAGCCCACCCCAGCCATCCGTAGCGCTGGAGGTAGTGGGCGTGCAACAGATCGGGCCGAAGCCGCGCGAGCACCCCGCGAAGCCGCAGTGCTCGGCTCACCAGCCACAGCGGCGTCTTCGCGTAACGAAGCGTCCGGCGGAGTCTGCTCGCACGGCCGAACCCCCAACCGCGCCGGATCGCCGCGCCCCAAGCCGCCGCCGCCCGCCGGGGTGCTGTGACCGGAACCAGCGGGATCCGCTCGATGCCCGCTGCCGGGCAAGCGCCCGGCTCCAGCTCGAGCAGGCTGACACGGTGGCCCTGCTCGACCAGCGTCGCCAGGCTGCGGTGGAAGTGGACGCTGCGCTCGGGTCCGAGAAAGGCGATGTGCATCAGCCCCCCGGCCTCCGGTAGATGGCCATCCAGTAGCCGCTGAACCAGGCGCTGTTGAGATGGTCGAGCCCGACCAGCGGCTGGCGCACGCGCGCCAGCAGGCGGCGAACCAGGCCGAGCGCCGGCGCAAGCCCCCGCGGCCGTCGAAACGAGTAGTCCGCCGGCGTCCAGCCGCCGATCGGGGCAGCCACCAACGTCTCGAGCGACCACCGCCGCCCCACTTCCTCCAGGAACCCGCGCGTCATCGTTTCCCGGTTGTGCCAGCCGAGCACGGCGGGATCGAACAACCGGTAGAGCAACCCGTTCAAGCCGCCGTAGTTGGGCATGGAGAGCACCAGGTAGCCGCCGGGTTTGACCAGCCGCACCTGCTCGCCGATCGCCTTCCAGGGATCCCCAAAGTGCTCGATCAGCCCGAAGGAGGCCACCACGTCCAGCGATTCGGCGGCGAAGGCGATACTCTCGGTCGAGGATTCGAACACCGCCCCCGGCCGGCCTCCGCACAGTTCGAGATTCTTCCGTGTCAACCGCAGTCCTGTACGCGAGGTGTCGCAGCCGAGCGCCGTGTAGCCGAACCGTTCGGAGAAGTAAAGCAGCCAGCGCCCGGGCGCGCAGCCGACTTCGAGGAAACGCAGTCCGGCGCCACGTGGCAGGTGGCGAACCAGCAGCCGGTCCATCGAGCGCAGCACGTGGTTGGAGCCGGGATCCACCCGGTTCGGGATGGGAATCGATTCCCAGTAGGAATCCCAGAACAAGGGTTGGGTCAACGATTCCTTTCGACGCGGCGACGGCCGCGCGCGTGGGGCGGGGGAAGCCATGAGGGGATGTCAGGCCGGCATCTCCCGCGCCAGCTCCGGTGGCCGCGCGGGAAATAATCTCGCCAGGTCGCTGCGCCGCAGACGAAACACGCTGGCCAGTGATTGTGAAGTTTTCCGGCGGAACAGGTACACGGTGAGCACGGCGCTGGTCAGATAGGACGCCGTGCTGGCCAGCGCCGCTCCGGCGATGCCCAGGCGGGGAATCAGCAGCAGGTCGCCTGCCGTGGTCACCGCCAGCGCCACCCAGGCCACTCTCATGTTGTCCTGGGGCCGGCCGATGCCCGCCAGGTACCCTCCCCCCAGCACGTTCACCACGCTGAAGGCCGCTACGCCGGCAAGCAACACCACCAGCGGCAGCACGCTCGCCGCGAAACCGGCGCCGTAGACCATCGGTATGGCCACAGGCGCGGCCAGCGCCAGCATGGCGGAGGCGGCTACGGTCGACCAGAACGCCACCCGGCACGCCCCGGCGGCGAGCTCGGCTCCACGCCGATGGTCCGACATCGAGGCGACCGCCGGCAGCAGCACCGTGGCCGCCGCCGAAGAGATCAGCCACACCAGTTGTGCGATCGCCACTGCCAGCGTGTAGAGGCCGACCGAAGCCGCGCCGAGAAAATGGTTAACAAAGAAGGTGTCCATCCGATAATTCAGGAACTGCGCCAGGTTGCCGAAATAGCTGGGCAGGGAATAGCGCGCCACCACTCGGTAGCCGGCGCCGGCCCGCGGGGGCGACGGCGTCGACTTCAGCCGCGCCACCAGCGCCGCCTGCGCCAGCGTCCAGGAGACCACAGTCAGCGCCGTTATCCAGGACAGGCCGGGCCGGACCCCGCCGAGCCAGGCGCCCACGCCCGCCACGGCCAGCATCAACGCCAGCGAGCCCCGCAGGAGAACATCGGTGCGATTGGCGTCCAGTATCCGCCTGGCGCCGATCAGTACAGCGCGCCAATAGCCGTTGAGCGTTTGCAGGCCGAACAGCGCCACGGTCGCCGGCACCACCCAGCCACCGGAGGCCACCGGCAACAGGTTCTCGCCCAGTCCCGAAGTATCGACCAGCGCCAGCAGCACCCCCGCGAAGGCCGTCTGCACGATAGCCGCCACCAGCAGGCCTGGCGCCAGCCGGCGCGGCGCGGCGCTTTCGGTCGCTACCGCCCAGGTGATTCCCGATGTCAGCGACAGGCCGAGCAAGGCCGTCAGCAGCCCGCTGGTGGCGATGATCAGCTCGTGGCTGCCGCGTCCGGCCGGTCCCAGCAATCGGGCGATGAGGATGCTGTTGTGGAATCCCAGCGCCACTCCGATCAGGCCGGCGCCCAGCGTATGTCCGGCGGTGCGCGCCAGCGGCTCGGTCATCGTGCGCGCTACTCCGCGGCCGCGTGGTAATACTTGTGGTACTTGCCGTAGTAGCCGTAGTAATAATAGGTGTCGCTGACATCCTTGTGCACCTCGTTGAGCACCAGTCCCAGCACGTTGGTGCGCAGGCGTCCCAGCGTTTTGATGACCGATGCCACCGCTTTGCGGTTGGTTTGGCCCGCCAGCGCCACCACCACTACTCCGTCGACGAAGGACGCCATTTGCAACGGCTCGGGGAATCCGAGCAGGGGCGGGGAATCGAGCACCACCAGGTCATACTCTTTCGTGGCCTCCTCCAGGATGGGTTGCAGGCCCTTCCCGATGAAATCGGCGGCGCGGCGCGAAGCCGGCCCGGCGATCAGAATGTCCAGATCGGGGATGCTCTCCATGTGCAGCAAGGCTTGCCGCCAGTCGGCTTGCTCCAGCAGCACGTTGGAAAGGCCCAGCCCCTTAGGCAGGGTGAAGCGGCGGTGCACGCTCGGGCGGCGCAGATCCCCGTCGACCAGCAGCGTGCGATGGCGCTGCTCGGCATGGGTGACGGCCAGGTGCGCCGCGATGGTCGACTTGCCTTCCCCCGGAGTTGCCGAGGTGATCATCACCGAGCGGAGCCGGCGGTCGAAGTCGGTGAGCAGAATCGAATTGCGGATGGTGCGGATGGCCTCGTCGTAGCTGGTCAGCGCGCGCTGGGCGGCCCCGCCCGACTTCACCAGCTCACCGCCCTTGCCGTTGGAAGCGACCGGCAGCAGCCGGTCGCGCCAGGACTTGACCACCGGCAGGCTTCCGATCACGTCGGTGCGCAGCAGCCGCGGCACCTGCTCGGGATCGCGGATGGTGTTGTCCAGCAGGTCGCTCAGCACGGCGGCGCCCATCGCCAGCAGGGCGGAAAACAGGAACGCCAAAAGGACGTTCAGGCGGATGTTGGGAGACACCGGCCCCAGCGCGGGCCGCGCCGGATCCGCGATGCGGATCGAGCTGTTCTGGAAGCCGGCGTTGATGCCCGCCTCGCGGATCTTCCGCACCAGTTCCTCGTAGAGCTTCTTGTCGGCCTCCGCCTCGCGCTTCATCGACTGGTACTCGAACGAGCGCGCGTTCAGCCGGTCCAGCTCCCCCTTGGACTCGATGACCGATTTCTGCAACATCGCCTCGCGGTGCAGCGCCTCGCGGTACTCCACCTCGACGCGGCGGCCGATGTTAGCCGTGGCCTCCTGCAACTGCCGCTGCACTTCGCTGTGGTGCATGGCGGCCTTGCGGTACTCGGGATGATTGGCGCCGTACAGCGCCTTGACCTGCACGAATTTCTCCTGCGCCTCGTTGAGCCGCTCCGACAGCCGCCGCAGGCAGTCTCCCTGGGTGGAGACCTGGGCGGCCTCGATCGATCCGCCGCGAACCGAGCTGTGGGTGGCCTCCTTGCGCACCCGCTCGGCCTGGGCGTTGGTGTATTCGGTGTTCAGTTGCTGCAGCCGCGCCGAGACGATGGTGGTCTTCTCCTCCGGGTTCACCAGGTTCAGCTCGCGCTCAAACTGCGCCAGCGCGCCGCTGGATCGCTCCATCTTGGCGCGCAACTCCTCGATCTGCTTCTCCATGAACGACGCCAGGCCGGCCGAGGCGCGGTAGCGGATGTTGTAGGTGTGCTCCAGATAGGACTGGGCGATGGCGTTGGCCACCTCGGCGGCCAGGCGCGGGTCCGGTGAGCGATAGCTGATCTGCACCAGGTAGGTGTTGGGCGGCCGCGCGACCCGCAGGCCGGTCAGCCGCACCGGCGCCTCCGCGGAGTTGACCGGGCGGGCGCGGGACTCTTCGAGCGGATCGCGCTCGAACGCCTGCAAGCGGAACTTCTGGACTACCGGCCGCAGCACCGAGTCCGAGTGGATCAGCTTCAACTGCGTGGCCAGAAACTGGTCGGAGTCCTGGAGGGAGGACTGCATCGCCTCCTGGCCCACCACGCCGGTAGGCATGCGGCGGTCGATGTCGATGGTGGACGTGGATTCGTACATCGGCGTCAGGCGCGTGGAGATGATCAGCGTCGCCAGCACCGACAGGGTGACGAAAAACAGGATCTTCCAGCGATGCCGTTTGAGCAGCCAAAGGTAATGCGAGAGCGGGAGCTTGGGCTCCTCGCCATCGGGCTCCGCCGCCGGCGGCGCCATCCACTGGGCCGGCCGTCCGGGCTCGGCCAGGGTCAGACTTCGTTCGAGGTTCTCTTCAGCCACGCGACCTAGCTCCTGTTGGTGACGTTGTTTGGCCGCGCGGTCAACGCGCCGCCCCCAGCACGATGGCGCCGCTGGCGGTGGCGGCGGTGAAGGCGGCGATGCGCTCGAGCAGCTGCAATCCGGTCCGCCGCCCCTTGTTATCGGGGATGTAAAGAATATCGTTGGTTTGCAGCGGCACGTCGGGCGATTTGCGCAGCATGATCTGTTGCAGCGCGATCGGGATTTCGTGCTTGGATCCGCCGCCATCGCTGCGGCGATAGATGTAGGCCTCCTTGGAGGCGTAGGGCGCCAGGCCCTCGGCGAGCGCCAGCAGCTTCATTACGGTGGTGTCGCTGGAGTCCTCGACGCGAAACGCGCCCGGCTTCTTCACATTGCCCACCACGAAGACACGGCCCACCTCCGGCACGCGGATCTCCTCGCCGCCGTGCAGTGCGAGGTTGGCCTCCGGGTTGGCCAGATCGATCAGCTCCTTGACCGCGATGCGCTGCACCAGCGTCGTCGGTGCGTCTCCCTCGCCCGGCTGGCGCCGGCTGAGCAGGATCTCCGGCCCGGCGTCGGCGCTGAGCCCTTCGGCGCGGCCAGCGCGTCCAGCAGCGTGACGCCTCCGGCCGCCTGGAAGGTGATCGGGCGGCGCACGGCTCCCATCACGCTGATCGGACGACTGTGGTATTCGGCCATGGTCACCGTGACCACCGGCTCCACCAGCAGTTGCTCGGCGCGCAGCGCCTCCCCGAGAGTCGCTTCCAGTTCGCTCGGCAGCAGCCCCACGGCCTTGACCCGCCGCTTCATCATCGGCAGCCGAATGGTTCCGTCCGGGCTCACCCGCACCGAGCGGCTGAACTCGGGCGCGTCATAGACGCTCACTGCCACCAGGTCGTTGGCGCCGATCCTTTGCGCCGGAAGATTCGCCCCGCCGGCTTCCGCGCTCGCCGGCACGCGCGTCTGCGCACCGGCCGTCATCGCGATGGCAAACAATCCTGCCCAAACTCGGTACATGATTTGGATTCCTCCTTGATTCAGCGGCACGCAGCCAGCGACGAGGCGACGGGACGCGCCCAGTCGGGCTCGATCTCCACCGCCACCGAACGCCGCAGCAAGCTCACGGAAACAACCAGCCGCTGACTCTTCTTGATTTCGAGCAGGATGCCCGCCAGATCCGCCAGCGGGCCGCGCTCGATCCGCACCGGCTGGCCGACCTCCAGAAACGGCCACGGCTGCGCCGGCAGCCCGGAGCGGACAATGGTCCGGATGGCCTCCACTTCCTGATCGGCTATCGGGTGCGGCCGCTTGCCGAACCCGACGATCGCAACCACCCCCGGCGTGGTTAATACCGGCAGCCTCTCGTTGAGATCCAGGCGGCAGAACACGTATCCGGGAAACAACGGCGTTTCCACATCGGCGACGCGATCCGACCACTGCCGCCTGCTGCGATACATCGGCACGAACTCCTGGTAGCCCTTCCCTCGCAGCGCCGCGGCCACCAGTTTTTCGCGCCGGCTCTTCACATGCAGCGCAAACCAGGCAGGCCGTTGGGGCTCCGCATGGAATTCCGGAACCGAAGATTCTGTCTCGGCTGCGATTGCAAGCATAGAGAGGCTACCGCCGTTTCGGTCCCATGATCGAGACCTGTTGCTTTCCTCCGTAGGGTGATCTCCCGCGACGGCTGCCCTTGCGGCAGATCAAATACTAAGGTAGTGAGGAGGTCAGGTAGTTCTCAGTTGCGGGCGGGAAGGAATCCCGCTTGAATTCACAAGGAAAACGGACGTATTTCAGCAGCGCGTCCGGATCGCTCTTTCGCTCAACTTCTTTCGTTCAACTCAATGATCCGCTACTGCACCATCGCGGAACACGTAGTTCGGCCGATTCACCGGCTTGTACGGGTGCTCGGCAGCCACTTTTTCGTTCAGCTCAACGCCCAGCCCCGGTCGATCCGGCAACTCCGCGAAACCGTCTTTCACTTTGACTGCGCCGCCGTAAAACAGATCGCTGACCCAGGGCAGGCGGTTGGGGTTGTATTCCTGGATAGTACAGGCAGGCGTGGTGGCGTCCACGTGCAGTGACGCCAGCGTGCTCACTTCGCTCTGCGGATTGTGCGGCGCCATCTCGACGCGATACACCTCGGCGAGGGTCCCGATTTTTTTCATCTCCAGAATACCGCCGGCATGGCAGACGTCCGGCTGCACGTAGTCCACCAGGTGCCGCGCGCAGAATTCCGCAAAGCCGTACTTGGTGAAGGAGCGCTCGCCGGTGGCCAGCGGAACTTTCGTCTTCGAGCGCAGCAGAGCCAGCTCGCCGAGATCCTCCAATTGCGTCGCCTCCTCGACAAAAAAAGGACGCAGCTCTTCAATGCGTGTGCAGAAATCGACCGCCATGACCGTGGTCAGCTTGCCGTGGACGTCCAGGCAGATGTCGAAATCGTCCCCCACCGCCCGGCGAACCTCCGCCAGCCGCTTGGCCCCCTCGCGCACCGCGAAGGAGGGGATGACCAGGTCGTTGTCCACTCGGACGAAACCGGACTTGGCTGCGCTGTAGCCCTCTTGTTTGGCCTGGAGGAAGGCCTCCACGGTCGACCCGACATCCTTATACAGTCGAATACGCCGTCGCGCGGCGCCGCCGAGCATCTTGTAGATGGGGACCCCCAGCGCTTTGCCGAGGATGTCCCAAAGGGCGATCTCGATCGCGCTGATGGCGCTGTTGAGAATAGGCCCGCCGCGCCAGCGCGGGTAGCGAAACATCCCCTGCCAGAGCAGCTCGATATCGGTGGGATCCTTGCCCACCAGGAACCGCTCGTGCTCCATGATGGCGGCCTGAAGCGTCGCCTCTTTGCTGGTGATGGAGCCTTCGCCCAACCCGGTGAGTCCCTGGTTGGTGGCGACCTTGCAGAACGCCCAGTTGACGCTGCCGACGTTGACCACGATGGTCTTGAGACCGGTGATCTTCAGATGGAGCGGTTTGGCCGCCGCCATCGCCTGCTGCGCGGCCGCCGGAATCGCCGGCGTCGTTGCGCCGGCCGCGGTGAGGAGGAATTGTCTGCGGTTCATGGGCTGACTATACTACGGAACGTGCTGCGGATCATGGTCTCGCGCCATTCGGCGTTTTACAGCCCGCTCATCGCCACCCTGGCCGGCGGGTTTCTTCGCGAGGAAGGCATGGAAGCGTCTTATTCCGTGCTCCAGCCCGGCCAGCGGTCCCACCTGCTGATCGGGTCGGGCGAAGTGGACCTGATGCAGTCGGCGGTCTCCTCCAACTGGGGGCCGATGGAGGAAGGGCTCTCCGAGCTGCCCGTGCACTTCGCCCAGATCAACCAGCGCGACGGCTTCTTCCTCGCCGCCCGCCGTCGGTCGCCGCGATTCTCCTGGAAGGACCTGGAGGGCGCGACGCTGCTGGCCGACCACGCCCTCCAGCCGCTGGCCATGCTGCGCTACGCCGCCCACGCCAACGGCGTCGACTGGAGCCGCATTCACCTGGTGGACGCCGGATCGCCGGACCGGATGGAGGCGGCCTTCCGCGCCGGCGGCGGCGATTACGTCCACCTGCAAGGCCCCGCCCCGCAGCAACTGGAGAAGGACGGCGTCGGCTTTGTGGTGGCTTCGGTCGGTGAGGCGATGCCGGCGGTGGCCTTCAGCAGCCTCACCGCCTCGCGGCGGTGGCTGGAGACGGAAACGGCCGCTGTGTTCCTGCGCGCCTACCAGCGCGGGCGCGAGTGGGTCGACCAGGCGCCGGCGGCCGAGGTGGCCCACGCCGAGTCTTCGTTTTTCCCCGGCATCGATCCGGACGCGCTCGCACGCACGATCGCGGTCTACCAGCAGCTGGGCTGCTGGGACGGCCCGCTCGAGATTCAGCGCGAGCTTTACGAGCAGGCTCTGGAAGTGTTCCTCCACAGCGGCGCCATCCGCCGCCGCTGGCCCTACCAGGACGTGGTTATTTCCCCATCCCGTCGTGACGCACGATAACGCCTTCCTTCATCACGAAGAAGACTTTTTCCGTCCGCCGTATGTCCACCGTCGGATCGCCCGGCATGGCGACGATGTCGGCGAGCTTGCCCGCCTCGATCGTCCCGACGCGCTCGGAGATTCCGAACAGCTCCGCGTCGCGGCTGGTGGCCGCCTTCAACGCCTCGATCGGCGCGAGGCCCCGCTCGACCAGTTGCCGAAACTCCTCCGCATTGCGGCCGTGCGGGAACACGGCGGCGTCGGTGCCGAGCGCGATCCGCACTCCCATGGCGATCGCCTTGCGGACGGTGACGTCGGCGCTGTCCATGGCGGCGCGCGCCTTTTTCTCCACCCGCGGGTCGTATTTCACGCCGGCGGCGAGGTTCTCACGCAGGCCCTGAAGCGCCATCAGCGTAGGAACGAAGAAGGTGCCGCGCTGGACCATCATTTTCAGCGCCTCTTCGTCCAGGAACGAGCCGTGCTCGATGGAGTCGATGCCCGCCCGGATGGCCCGCCGCGCTCCTTCGGCGCCGTGCGCGTGGGCGGCCGCCTTGCGGCGCATGCTGTGGGCCTGGTCGACCAGCGCGTCCAGCTCGGCCTGGGTTAACTGCGGCGTATCGACGTCGTCGTTGAGCGACAGCACACCGCCGGTGGCGCAGGTCTTGATCACGTCGGCTCCGTACTTCACGTTCCAGCGCACCGCGGCGCGCATGCCGTCGGCTCCGTTGGCCACCACCGGCTCGCCGGCGCCGAGCTGCACCAGGCCGAAGCGGAAGCCGCTCGTGGGATCGCAGTGGCCGCCGGTCGTCCCGATTCCGCGCACCGCCGTCAGGATCCTCGGGCCGGGCGTCAGGCCGCGGTTGATGGCATTGCGCAGGCCGACGTCGACAAACTCCGACGAACCCAGGTCGCGCACCGTGGTAAAGCCCGCCCGCAGAGTTGTCCGCGCGAAGCCGGCGGCTACCAGCGCCGTCTCGGCCGGGGTGCGCTGTAGCCGGTCGAGCATGTTCTGCCGAAAATCCACCGTCTCGCCGAAGCTCAGGTGGACGTGCGCATCCATGAATCCCGGCGCCAGCGTGGCGTCCCCCAACTCGTGCACCTCGGCGTCGGCAGGCAGTGCGGCGCCGGCGCCCACGGCTTCAATCCGCGAGCCGTTGACTACCACCACCCCGGGCCTTACCAACGTGTTCGACTTGCCGTCGTACAACCGCGCGGCCTTCAGCACGATCGTCGCCGCCGCCAGGTTGGACGCCGACATCAGAAACAGGCCAAACACACAATACCGCATAGCGTACCTTTGTAACATGATTTACGGCGTTTTTCCCTGTTGCTTAAGGTCAGTTCATGCTGGCTACCGCCGGCCGGATGCGCGAGGATCGAATTGATGACTCGCAATCGGCGCCTGTTCTTTCTAGCGGTCTTGTTCACCGGCACTGCCGGCGCGCAAGTTCTCTTGCAGCATTCCATCGCGGCTGCGGGAGGATCCGCGGCCGGTATGGCCGGCAAGAAGGTGAGCGACGGCGTGGACAACGTCCTCACCAAGGTGAACCGGCAGTTGGAGAAGGCGGCATCCATAGGCCAGGTACCCGCGTCCAAGGCCGCTGCGGGGCCGGTTGCGAGTTCGACTTCTTCTCCGTCGGTTTCGGCCGGCGGTACGGGTGGCAGGCGGGTCGCTCGCAAAGCCGCACTGCCACCCGCTCCTTTGATCCTGGCCCAATTGGTCCCGCCGATCGCACCCGCCAGTCCGCCGGGCGCTCCGCCTCCGCCGGAAGTGAAAACGCCGACGCGCGAGGATGTGGCCTCACTGAGTATTGGTACCTTGCGCGAGCAGGTACTGGTCAAGCTGGGCGATCCGGCGGCGCGAGTTTACCTCCCGGAAGAGGGCCGGCTGATCGAGATCCTCTACTTCCAGGCCCAACGCATACCGCTCGGTGCGGTGCGACTTGCCGATGGCGTAGTGCGGGAAGTCCGGCTGAATTAGCGGCCCTGGAACCGCTCCTTGCAGTCGCGGCTCGGTTTCGGCGCACGTTGAAAAAGCACGGCACGATATAATCGCAGGCGACCTGTGCCTGCCGTGACTCTCCGGTTCCTGACTGTGCTGCTGGTGGCCGTGACAACCCCGGCCGCCGACCTGATCCTCCACAACGGCGTGATCTGGACCGTGGACCAGCGGCGGCCCACGGCCGAAGCGGTGGCCATTGGCGACGGCAAGTTCCTCGCCGTCGGCTCCAACCAGGAAGTCCTGCGGCTCCGCCGGGCGGGGACGCGCGTAATCGACCTGGGCGGGCGGCTGGCGCTGCCGGGCTTCAACGACAACCACGTCCACTTCGCTTCGGCCGCGCAGTTCCTGGAATTCAACATAATGAACGTCGGCGCGCAGGAGGAGTTCGTCCGGCGCGTCAGGGAACTGGCCGCGCGGCTGCCGCGGGGCGAGTGGATCGTCGGCGGCTTCTGGGGGGCCTACGACCAATGGGCCGCGGCAAGCGCCGGCGGGCGCGGGCGCGCCGCGTTCACTCCGGACATGAGCCTGGTAGCGGAGCTGACGCGGGAGCACCCGATGTTCATCCGGCGGTTCGACGACACCCAGTTCGCCGCCAACCGCACCGCACTGCGCGCCGCCGGCCTCGATCCCGCCGATCCCCGCGCCGAGGGCGTCGAGTTCCTCCGCGACGGCGCCGGCCGGCCGACAGGGCTGATGCGCGGGCGCGGCGTGACACGGCTGTTCGCCGAGCATGTCCCGCGCCGGTTCTCGCGCGAGCGGCGCATCCAGCAGACCAGGGTCGCGCTGGCCGAGGTGCGCCGTTGGGGCGTGACCAACCTGAGCGACATGTCCGACGACGGCCAGCTCGCCATCTACCGCGACCTGCACCGGTCGGGCGAGCTCACCGTGCGCGTCCATTTTCGCTACGGCCTCGAGCGCTGGCCGGAGCTGGCCGACCGCGGTGTCCGCGTGGGCTCGGGCGACGAATGGATCCGGCTGGGGGCGCTCAAGGGCCACATCGACGGCATCATGGGAACCAGCTCGGCCCGTTTCTTCGCTCCCTATTCGAATGACCCGGCCAACCGCGGCCGCTGGCGTCCGCTGATGGTCGACGATGCCGGCCGCCTGGTGGAGGGAAAGTTCCTCGGTTACCTGGTGGACGCCGACCGCGCCGGCTTGCAGCTTACCGTGCACGCCATCGGCGACCAGGCCAACGCCGTGCTGCTCGACTACCTGGAGGAGATGGCACGGCGCAACGGCGCCCGCGACCGCCGCTTCCGCCTGGTCCATGCCCAGGTGCTGGCGCCGAAGGATTTTCCCCGGCTCGGAAGGCTCGGCGTGGTGGCCGAGGTCCAGCCGTTCCATTTGAGCGACGACATGCGCTGGATGGAGGAACGGATCGGCCGCGATCGATGCCGCGGCGCCTACGCGTTCAAAACCATCCAGGCGAGCGGCGCCATCCTCTCGTTCGGCACCGACTGGCCGGGCACCTCCGCCGCCGAGTATCCCATCAATCCGATGCTCGGCCTCTATGCCGCCGTAACGCGCCAGACGCTCAGCGGGCGGCCGCCGGGCGGGTGGTTCCCCGAGGAGCGCATCGACATCCGGGAAGCGATCAAAGCCTACACCTACAACACCGCCTACGCCCACTTCGAGGAGACCATCAAGGGTTCGGTAACGCCCGGCAAGCTGGCCGACCTGGCGGTGCTCTCGAAGAACCTGCTGAAGGTGGATCCGAAGGAGTTTCTCGCCACCGAAGCGGTCTACACCATCGTCGGCGGCAAAATCGTTTACGAAAAGCGGTAGTCCGCGCCTCCAAGCCGCGCCGCGGTATCATCAAAAGCGCCGATGCTCGCCCGCGCGACGATCCTGCTCCTGGTTGCGGCGGCGGCCGTTCGAGCCCAGGAGCCGGTGATCCGCATTTCGGTCACATTGGTGCAGGTGGACGCGGTCGTCATCGACGGCCGGGGACGACCGGTCACCGATTTGCGGGCCGAGGATTTCGAACTCCTCCAGGACGGGCGCCCGCAAAAGATCACCAGCTTCTCCTATGTCCCGGTAGCGGCGCCGGCGGTTGCGATCCAGCCGAAGCCCGCCATCCTGGACGCTCCGCCCGGACCCCCTCCGGTGCTCCGTCCCGAACAGGTCCGGCGCACCATCGCGATCGTGATCGACGATCTCGGACTGTCGTTCGAGAGCATCGGCTTCGCCCGCGATGCGCTGAAGAAGTTCATCAACGAGCGCGTCCAGCCGGGCGACCTGGTCGCCATCGTACGCTCCGGCTCCGGCATGGGCTCACTGCAAGGGTTCACCACCGACAGGCGCCTGCTTCAAAGCGCCGTCGAGCGCGTGCAGTGGAATCCCATGGGCCGCGGTGAGGTCAGCCCGTTCCGCCCGCTGGGCCCAGCGGAAGGCGCCGGCGAAGAGGCGGAAACCGAGGAGCCGGAGGAGGCGGACCAGATCGACGAGCTGCGCCGGGAGATTTTCTCCGTGGGAACCCTCGGCGCGCTGGACTGGGTGATCCGCGGCCTGCGCGATCTGCCCGGCCGCAAATCGGTGGTGCTGGTCTCGGATGGATTGCGGATCCACGACCAGCAAGGCTACAGCGATCGCGTGCTGTCGTCGATGGAGCGCCTGGTCGACCTGGCCAACCGGGCGTCGGTGGTTGTCTACACCCTGGACGCGCGGGGCCTTCCCACGCTCGGCATGACCGCGGCCGACCGCGCTCCCGGCTTTCGCGGCGACCGCCTGTCGGAGCAGCTCCGGGGCCGTCGCAACGAATACTTCGATTCCCAGGACGGTTTGCAGTACTTGGCCGAACAGACCGGCGGCCTGTTTTTCCGCGACTCCAACGACCTGGCCGGCTCGCTCGGGCGTGTGCTCGAGGACCAGCAGGGTTACTACCTGCTCGGCTACAGCCCGTCGGAGGCGACCTTCAACCGCGCCTGGCACAAGATCGAAGTGAAGGTGAAGCGGCCCGGCCTGCGCGTGCGCTCGCGCAACGGCTTCTATGGCGTCGTCGACGAGCAGGCCCGGTCGGTGCCGCGCACGCGCAACGAGCAGCTTCTGGCCGCCCTGGACTCGCCCTTCGCTTCCGGCGGCGTGCGGCTGCGGCTCACCTCATTGTTCGGGAACAAGGCTCGCATCGGCTCCTACGTCCACTCGCTGCTGCACATCAACGGCGGCGACCTGACGTTCGTCCCGGACACGGAAGACTGGAAGAAGGCCGTGGTCGACATCCTGGTGGTGAACTTCGGCGAGAGCGGCGCCTCGATCGGCGAAAGCGATCGCACTTACACCATCCGCATGCGCGGGGCGAGCCTGGAAAAAGCCCGCGCGAACGGCTTCATCTACAGCATCCACCATCCCATCCGCAAGCCCGGCGCCTATCAGCTCCGCACCGCTGTACGCGATGCCGCTTCCGGCCGCGTGGGCTCGGCGACGCAGTTCATCGAGGCGCCCGACGTAGCCAAGGGCCGGTTCGCGGTCTCGGGAATCTTCCTGCAAACCAGCGCTCCCCAGACGGAGACCGGCGAAGGGCCGGCTTACCAGACCAGCCCTCGCGGCAACCCCGCGGTGCGCACTTTCCATCCGGGCCAGCAGATGTTGTATGTCTACCAGGTCCTCAACCCGCGGCTCGCACGCGACTCCAGGCGCCCCGTCGTCGAGACCCAGACACGCGTCTTCCACAACGGCCGCGCTGTCTTCGCCAGTCCGCCGCAGCCGCTCGATGCGCCCACGCAAGGCGATCTGACGCGCCTGGTGGCGGGCGGCCACCTGAAGCTTGGCAACTCGATGAAGCCGGGCGAGTACGTTCTCCAGGTGCTGGTCACCGACAGGACATCGCGCAAACCGCGCCAGATCACGCAGTGGATCGACTTCCAAGTAGCGGAGGGAGCGCCGTGAAACAGCCCGACCCCATGTCCATCCTGTCCCGCCGCGGCTTTGTGGCCGCCGCTCTCGGCGCCGTTCCCGCGCTGGAGGCGGCGCGCCCCAAGGGCGTCCTGGTCGACACGCACATCCACCTGTTCGAGCCGGAGCGCTTCCCCTATCACGCCAATGCCACCTACCGGCCGCCGGCCGAGCCGCTTGATAAATACCTCCGGTTCGTCGCTGGATCGCGCATCGACCACGCCGTGATCGTCCACCCGGAGCCCTACCAGGACGATCACCGCTATCTCGAGTACTGTTTCCAAAATGAGCCGCGGCCCGGCTTCTTCAAGGGCACGTGCCTGTTCGATCCGGTCGCGGCCCAGACGCCGCGGCGAATGGAAGCCCTGGTGAAGAAGCACAAGGACCGCATCGTCGCCCTGCGGATTCACGTGAACCGCGAGGCGGGTCGCCCGCCGACCGTCACGGGGGCCATCCGCGACCGCGACCTGAAAGCGCCCGCGATGAAAGATACCTGGCGCGCGGCGCACGAGTTCGGCCTCGCCATCCAGATGCACTTCATCCCGGTCCATGCGCCCGGGATCGGCGAGCTGGCGGCGGCCTTCCCCTTGACCGCCGTGATCCTGGATCATATCGGACGCGCCGGCCAGGGCACTCCGGCGCAATTCGAGCAGGTGCTCGCGCTTGCGCGCCTGCCGCGCGTTTATCTGAAGTTTTCCGGCGTGACCTACTCCTCCCGCCAGGACTACCCGCACGACGATGCGCAGCCGCTGGTGCGCCGCGCGGCGGAGGCCTTCGGCGCCAACCGCATCCTCTGGGGCGGCCTCGGCATGAACCTCGCCGAGTTCGACCGCCGTGTCGCGCTGCTCGACCGGATGTTCGCGTTTCTTCCCGAGGTGGACCGCGCACGGATCCGCGGGGAGAACGCGGTCCGTCTGTTCGGCTTCCGCGCCCTATAATGAGAACCGGAGCCAACATGCCCGTCCCATCCCGTCGCGACTTTCTCGCGGCGCTTCCCGCCGCCGCGCTGGCACAGAGCGCCGCACCGGGCGAGCGGGTGCGCGTGTGCGTCTTCTCGAAACACTTCCACTGGACCGACTGCAAGGAAATGGCCGGGATGGCCGCCGCCATCGGCTTCGACGGCATCGACCTGACGGTGCGCGAGGGCGGGCACGTCGAGCCGGAACGCGTCGCCGCGGAGCTGCCGCGCGCGGTCGAGACCATTCGCGCAGCCGGGCTCGAGGCGCCGATGATCACCGCGGGGATCGTCGACACGGAGTCGCCCCACGCCGAGGCCATCGTCAAGACCGCCGCCGCGCTCGGCATCCGCTACTACCGCTGGGGCGGCTTCCGCTATCGCGATGGAGGAAACATCACCGGGCAGTTGGAGGGCTTGAAGCCGCGCGTGAAGGCGCTGGCCGACCTGAACCGCCAGTACAAGGTCTGCGCCATGTACCACACCCACTCCGGTGTCGGGCAGGTCGGCGCCTCCATCTGGGATCTGTGGTGGCTGCTGAAGGACTTCGACCCGCACGCAGTCGGCTTCAATCTCGACATCGGGCACGCCACCGTCGAGGGCGGCTTCGGCGGCTGGATCCACAGCACGCGGCTGGCCGCGCCCTGGCTGCGCGGCACCGCGATCAAGGATTTTCGCTGGGGGCAGAACGCCCGGGGCGAATGGGCGCCGCAATGGTGCGGGCTGGGGGAGGGGATGGTGAACTTCCGCCGCTACTTCGCCATGTTGAAGCAGATCGGCTTCCACGGCCCGCTGCAACTCCACTTCGAGTACCCCGAGCTCGGCGACGCGCACGCCGGCAGGAAAGTCTCGTCGATCCCCAAAGAGAAATTCGTCTCCATCCTGCACCGCGACCTCGACCGGCTGAAGGGCTGGCTGCGCGAGGCCCAACTCATCGGATGAGCACGGCCGGGACGCCCGCCGGTCCGCTGGCCGGAGTGCGGGTACTCGATTTCGCCAGCTTCATCGCCGGCCCCTTCGCCGCCATGCTGCTCGGCGATCTCGGCGCGGACGTGATCAAGATCGAGCCGCCCACGGGCGACCTGGCGCGCGCCTGGGCGCCGTTTCTGGCCGGCGAGAGCAGCTTCTTCCAGGGATGGAACCGCAACAAGCGCGGCCTCGCCGTCGACATCACCGTCCCGGCCGGCCTGGAGGTGGTTCATCGACTGGCGCGCCGCGTCGACGTGGTGGTGGAGAATTTTCGCCACGGCGTCACGCAAAAGCTGAAGATCGACTACGAGACGCTGCGCGCGCTCAACCCGCGGTTGATCTACTGCTCCTCGACCGCCTTCGGCGCGCGCGGGCCCGAGCGCCAGCGCCCCGGCTACGACCCCGTGTTGCAGTGCCTGGGCGGAGCGGCGCGCTTGAACGCCCGGTACAACGGCGGCCGCGTGGCCATCTCCGCGGTCGCCGTCTCCGATTACCAGGCGGCCATGCTGCTCGCCACCGGCGTCTCGGCGGCGCTGTTCCACCGGGAGAAGACCGGCGAAGGGCAGAAGGTGGAGACCTCGCTGTTGCAGGCGATCATGTCCGCCCAGTCCCACTGGTATGTCCAGGCGCTGGAATGCGCCGAGGAAGGCGGGCTTGGCATTTACCCCTACCGGCTGTTCGAGACGAGCGACGAGGTGATCTTCATCGCCGCCGGCACGGACAAGTTCTGGCGACTGCTCTGCGACGCCATCGGCCTCCCCGAGCTCGGGCGCGACCCGCGCTTCGCCACCAACGGCCAGCGCGTCGAGCACGGCCCGGAGCTGACCGAGCTGCTTCAGCCCCCCCTGCGGCTGAAAACCACGGCCGAATGGGAGACCATCCTGGTGCGCGCGGGCGTACCCTGCGGCGCGGCGCGCACCTGCCGGGAGTTTTTCTCCGACCCGCAGGTGGAGGCGATGGAAATGAACCCGGTGGTCGATCATCCGGCGATCGGCCCGCTGCGGCTGGCCGGCGTTCCCATCCACTTCGAGCGAACTCCGGGTTCCATCCGGAGCGCGGCCCCGCTGCTCGGCCAGCACACCGAAGAGATCCTGCACGAGCTCGGCTACGACGACTGGCGCATCGAAGCGCTGCGGCGCGAGCGGGCGGTCGTGGGATAATCGGGCGTGCGCCAACGTCCCATCGATCTGGACGACTGGCGCGGCGTGCTGCCGGTGCCGCCGCTGGCCCGCCGCGATGACGCGCGCCGCACGCTCGATTTCACCGAAAGCGAGAAGCTGGTCCGGCACATGACCGCCGGCGGCATCACGCGCTTCATCTACGGCGGCAATGCCTTCCTGTATCACCTGACGCTGGCCGAATACGGCGAGATGCTCGCCTGGCTCAGCGGCTTCCCCGAGGAGCTGCTCATGATCCCGAGCGCCGGGCCGTCTTACGGCCGTGCCATGGATCAGGCGCCTCTTCTGAACAAGCACCGCTTCCCGTGTGTGATGCTGCTGCCCTGCGCCGACCCGCGCGATGCGCGGGGGCTCGAACAAGGCTATCGCGAGCTCGCCGACGCCGCCGGGACGCCGCTGGTGGTTTACCTGAAGGAGGAGACCAATCTCGGCGCCGCCCGCGAGGCCGGCCTGGACGCGGTAGCGCGCCTGGTGTCCGACGGCGTCTGCGTCGGCGTCAAGTACGCCGTGGTGCGCCAGGATCCGCGCCAGGACGCCTACCTGGAGGCGCTGCTCGCGCGCGTCGACCGCGCCCGCGTCATCAGCGGCATCGGCGAGCGCCCGGCCGTGGTTCACATGCGCGACTGGAAGCTCCCCGGGTTCACCACCGGCTCCGGTTGCCTGGCGCCGCGCATGTCGTTCGCCATCCACAAGCTGTGCGCCGCCGGCGACTTCGACAATGCCGCGTCGCTGCGCGAGCTCTTCCTGCCGCACGAGGACCTGCGCGACGCCTGGGGTCCGGCGCGCGTGCTGCACTGCGCCGCCGGGCTCGCCGGCCTGGCGCGCACGGGGCCGATCCCGCCGTACGTTTCGGCGCTCGAGGAAGACCTGGCCCGCCGGCTCGATCCGGTGGCGTGCGAGCTGGTCACCGCCGACGCCGCCTTCGAGCCGGAGTGGATCACCGAGCGCGCCGGCGCCTGAATCCCCGAAACCGAGCCGGTGGAGACATTTTAGGAGCGGCCACCAGCCGTGGCGCAGACTCTTAGTCTGCCGCGCCGAGACTCGTCTCGGCGCTTGGAATGCCCGGCCAGTGAGACTCGACACGAGTGTCGAGTCGGCAGACACGAGTGTCTGCGCCACGCATCTGCGCACGCCGGGGCGGTCCCTAATCTAAACTGCGTAGTTATTCTTGCGCGGATACTTAGTTCCGCCGGCGGACCCAGATGGGACTGCCCCAGGCCATGTTCTTGTCGGCCTGGATGACGCGCGCGTAGTAGTAGGCGGCTTCACCGGCGTAGTTTTCGTCGCGAAAAGTGAACCGCGCCGAGCGCCCCGCGGGCTGCGCGGTGTAGACGAACGTCCCGTTCTTGACGATGTCCACGCGCGCCAGGTTCGCCGTGCCCTCGACGCCCACCTGGAGCTCCGGCGTTCCGGCGACGGCGACCTCCTCGCCCATCATGGCGCCGGCGAGGGTCATCTCGACCAGGATCTTGTCGGTGGCGGCGTAGGTGCGCCGGGCATGCAGGCCCTCGAAGACGCCCTCGCGATCCAGGCGCCGCACCCAGACGGCGGCGTACGACATGTGGGTGGAGCGATGGTCGGAGCTGGCGATGAAGCCCATCTTGTGGCCGCGGGCCAGCGCATCCCAGACGAAGTTCCTGCTGTCCTTTTCGTAAATGGCGCGATCGGCCGGATCGGGCGCGCCGTTGTATTCGTACGTGCTGCGCAGGCCCTGGTAGATCTCCACCACGCGCTCGATTTCCGGATCCCAATAATCCCAGCTCACCTGCTTGTTGGCCCACGCGGAAGTGTGCGGGATGGTGATCGCCTGCTTGCCGCGCAGCGCGGCGAACAGGCCGGTGGGGGAGACGCCCGGGTCGCCGATGTCGTAGGAGGCCGGCACCGGCTCGTAATCCCGCCGCAGGTGCACCACGTTGCGATGTCCCCACGGCGAGTATTGGCTGCGCTCGTAGGCGTGCACGGGAACGAACAGACCCGGGCCGTAGAAGACGTCCGAGAGCTGCTGGATGCGCCACAGGTTGTAGCGGCGCGGCAGGTAGCGTGTGTGGTCGGTCACGCCGAGAAAATCCAGGCCGGCGGCGTCGAGCGAATAGCGCATGGCATCGATCAGCGAGCCGTCGATGATGCCGCCGTCCTCGGAGATGTCGGTGTGGCGGTGCAGGTCGCCCCAGACGAGTTGGTAGCCGGAGAGGCTGTGCCGTGCGGGAGCCGGCGGCGCGGATTTGGCGGAAGCCGGGTCGGCCGGCGTCAGCGCCGGGACCCCCTCGCGCGAGCCGGGCGGACCCACCTCCCACGACCGCGCGTAGATCACGTTGTGCGAGGATCCGGCGGGAAACGCGATCACGATTCTGTCGCCGGTGTCGGCGGCCACGATGCGCTGGTCGATTCGACCTTCGCTGTAGGGAAGCTTTTCCGGCTCCTTCCAGCCTCCTTCCTCCCAGCTCGTCATCCCCACGACGAGCCAGTTGTTGTTCACCGGCTGGCGGAAGAAGGCGCGCAGCACGCCGTCGCGGCCGGCCGCAACCAGCGGCGCCTGCAAGCCGCGAGCGGCGCCGAGTTTGGCCAGCGCGGCCTCGGCTTCCGGTGCGCGAAACAGGCGGCCGTTGTCCAGGCAGGCCAGGCCGATGTCGCGCCGGGCGCGCAGGCCGCCGTTGGCCGAATCGCCGGCCCAGCGCTCGGGCCCGATCTCCCAACTGATCCACAGCCGCTGGCGATGATCCACCGAGAGCGCGGCGTGGTTTTCCAGGCGCGCCGTGGAAGCCACCGCCAGCTCCGCGCCCCAGGTGTCGCCTCGCAGCGACCGCAGGAACACGTCGTAGTCGCCGCGAAAGCTGTCCCAGGCCACGTGGAAGGCGCCGCCGGCCGCCGCCACTACCGGCTCCCAGTCATGGGCCGGGCTTTCGCTCACGAATCCTTCCCCGCCCCAGGCGTCGCCGCGCGCGACGCGATACAGGATGTCGAAGTGATTGCGCCGCAGGCCCTGCCACACCAGCAGGACGCGGCCGCCGCCGGAAGCCAGCGCGGGCAGCAGGTCCGGACCCTGGTGCTCGGTCCAGCGCTCGATTCTCGACCATCCCGAGCGGCCATGACGCCGGCCGAAGATGTCCCAGTTTCCGGCCGCCTGGGCGGCCCAGGCCACCCACACGTTGCCCGCTTCATCCACGGTGATGGCGGGCTTGTGGTAGTCGCCGGCCGATTCGGTGACCCGCACCGGTTCGGCCCAGCGGCCGTTCTCGAGCGCCCGGGCAAAAATGTGGGCGGCGCCCTCGATCCCGGAATAGGAGACCCACGCCGTCCAGACTCGACCGCCGCGCGCGGCGATCGCCGGATGATCGTCTTCGCGCTCGCCGCTGGTCAGCGCGGAGATATTGTTGAGCGAGGCCTCGAAGACGGGCTCCGGACGCGGGCTCGGCCCGGGATTCTGGCGCTGCGCGCGGGCAACCGGGCCCATGACGATCAACACGAGGAGCGCCGTTCCAACTATTCGCGGCATATGGGTATCCCCTTGACTCAGGTACCTGGCATGAGCAGATCCACCACTTGGTGAATCAAGTTGGAACGGCTCGAGCAGGATGCGTGCGGGCATGTCTCGATCAGAATAACTCAGGGCGACACGGGAACGCCGGCGGTGGCGTCGCGACGGGTGCGCGGCAGGCGCAGGTGAAACCGCGCGCCGCTCCCCTCCCCGGAGGCGACCCACATATCGCCGCCGTGATCGAGCACCGTCTGCCGCGAGAGCGCCAGGCCCAGGCCGAGCCCGCTTTTCTTGCCGTGGGTGACGAACGGCTGGAAAAGCTGGTCGCGGATGGCGGGAGAGATTCCCGGGCCGGTGTCGGCCACTTCCACCAGGACGTCGCCGCCTTGAACGCGCGCCGAGATCCGCACCTCGCCTCCTTGCGGCAACACTTCCAGCGCGTTCCCGATCAGGTTGAGGAAGACGCGCTCCAGCCGCGAGCGCTCGAGCGGCAGCTCGATCTCCTCCGGCACGTCGACCGGCAGGGCCACCGACCGGGCGCGCGCCTCGGGCTCGAGCGCCTCGACGGCCGCCAGAACCACCTCGCTCAGCTTGCAGCTCTCCCTGGGTCCCGACTTCCCGCGAGAGACCTGTAGCAGGTCTTGTAGCATCTCCTGGATGCGTCGGCTGGCTTGATAGATGTTGTGCCCGAGACGCCTGGTCTGCGCCGGATCCAGGTCGGTGTCGACCATCATCTCCGCGCCTCCGTAGATGGCCGCCAGCGGGTTGCGCAGGTCGTGCACGATCGAGCTGGCGAGCCGGCCGATGGTCGAGATGCGCTCCTGGCGGATCAGCTCCCGGCGCGCCGCCTGCAACGATTCGCACATGCTGTTGAAGGTCGCCGCCAGGCGGCCGAGCTCATCCTGGCTGGAGACGCGCACGCGGAAATCGTAGTTCTGCCGCGCCACCTCCGCCGCCGCGCGGTCCAGCATCTCAACCGGCCGGACGATGCGCCGCGCCAGCACCCAGGTGATCCCCAGCCCCGCGGCGATCGCCGCCAGCCAGGCAAGCGCCAGCCAGCGTTGCAGCGCGCGGAGTCGCTGGCGCGCGGCCTCGAACGACCGCAGGATGCCGAGGCTTGCCACCGGCTTGCCTTCCAGCCCGATCAGCTCGCGCACGCGGTAGAGATACTCGCTGACGCCGTCGCTCACAACGCCGGTGGTCGCCCGGGGAACGAGCCTGGCGGCCAGCACGCCGCTCGCCCGGCTGTTCAGCGTCGAGGCGAAGATGCGACCGCCGGAGACGAACAGGAACTCGCTGCCCCCGGTGGATTCCTTGAGCCGCTGCGCCACCAGGTGATTCACCGTGTAGCCGGTGACCAGCACATTGAGCAACGCCTGCCCGCCCTGGGCGGCGTCGACGTAGACCGGGGTCAACACCAGTTGGAACAGTTGCCCGCCGTAGACGGCGAATCCGGAGACCTGGCGCGGGAACCGGTCGCGCATGGCCGCCACCAGCGGCCACTCGCGGGGCAGCGGCACCGGAGTCACCGTGTCGAGGGACGCGCGCGTGATCCCCTCCGGGTCGGTCACCACGAAGAACGAGGATTCCTTCAGCCGATCCGAGAGCAGCAGCCACAGCTCGCCCGTGGTGTCGCGGATGGTGGCCCGATCCAGCGTGCTGAAAGCCGCGCGCACGTTTGGAATGCTGCCGACGATGGCGGCGATGGAGCCCAGGGTCTCGGCGCGCGCCGCCCACAACGATTCGTACGCCTGGAAGCTGGCGTGGACTTCCTCCTCCAGCCCGCGGCCGGTGGTCTCCAGCACCTGCCGCTGGAGCAGCAGGGCGGTGACGGCGAACAGCGCCGTCAGCACGACCGAGGTCGACAGCCAGATCTTCCACACCAGCGACAGTCGGGCCAGGCTCAAGGGCGGCCTCCCGGATAGCCGGTCCGCCCGGAGGGCTCCGGCGGGTAGTCCTTGCCGTACTTGTTGCGGTGCGGGATCTCGAGGTAGCCGGATTCGGAGATGCGAATCGGCGGAAGCGTCTGACCGGCGGGCTCGAGCGACAGCCGGCGGTGTAGCTGCGCCAGCGTCGCCTCCGAAGCGCGCTCATGCCACACGCGAAGCTGGTAGTCGCCGGCGGGGAGCCCGTCGATGCGGAAGGCGCCGGCGGCGTCGGTCACCGTAAACCACGGGGTCTCCAGGACCACGATCACGGCGCTCATCGCCGCGTGGATGTTGCAGAACACGCGGACGGTCCCCGGGCGGAGGAAACGGACCTGGCGCGTGCTGGCGGGCGGGTACAGGCCGGTGTCGAACGGCTGCCCGGCGAAGTTGGAGAAGGCGTTGTGGAAGATGGGGTCGAAGTTGGGAAAATCCACCGTCGCTCCGACGGGAATCGCCACCACGTGAGGAGAGAATCGTTTGCCCTTCTGGACGATGGTGACCGTGCGCGGGGGCGCCGGCGTCGCCTGACCCCGGGTCGGCTCCAGCCATACCACCACGCCGGAGAAATCCTTGTTCCGGCGCACGCTCGGCTCGCGCGAGTCCACCAGCTCGACGCGCCCGGCGAGGCTCGCAGCGAGGGCCGGCAGCGCACCAGCGCGCTAAACGAAAGCGCCAGCAGCGCGTTAGAACAGATACGCCACAGCAAGGTCATAGCGATGGTTGGTCCGGGTGTCGGATCCGAGGTAACGGGTGCTCATCCGCAACGCCTCCAGGCTCACAACAACGTTCGGCGCCAGCCGGTACATGAGGTTGACCGCGCCGCTGCGGTTGGACGCGATCCCGCCTGCCGCCAGGTCGCTGTTGCGGTCGTCGTGGACGCCGCCGAACAGGTTCAGCGAAACGCGCTCGGTGAACGGGATGGTGAACTGTCCCCAGCCGCCGCGGCTGCGCACGGGGATCGCATCCCGGTTGCGAAGGCTGTACCCCTGCCGCAGGGCGCCGAAGTGGGCGATGTTCCGCCCGGCGAAGAAGGCGCCGGAAAATTCCAGCTTTCGCCACGGGTTGGCGAACCAGTCGAGCGAGAACAGGCTGGAGGGAATGGAGTACCTGCCGATGTGGGAGGTGCTGAAGTGAAAGGCCGGGGCGACTTCCACCCGCCGCGTATCGTCCAGCTTGCGGGAAAACTCGAGCCGCCCCTGGATCCCCGGCCGCCGTCGCTCGATCAGGTAGGCGGGCACTTCCGCGGCTACGCCGGATTCTTCCGATGTTTGAAACAAAGCCGCCTGGGCGCGTATCTGGGTGTCGGACCCCGCCGCCAGCCGCTGCTCGAAGCGGATCTGCGGCTGCCAGCTCCAGAGGTTGCCGGAAGCGGTCAGCGGGGCGATCCCGAGATAGGAGTACGAGTTCGGGTTGCGCGGGGAAAACAGGGGTTTCTCGATGCCGACCAGGACGCTGCGCGATTTCCAGGCCAGCTCGAAGCTGGCCGTGCGGATCCGCGCCGGGTTGTAGCTGTACTCGGTCTGGCCCTCGAAGAAATCCAGGAACAGGCTGCCGGAAACCCTGGCGCCCCAGAAGGCCGTGGGACCGTGATACTCCAGGCCGACGACCGACTGGCGGAAGCTCGCCCCGGCGGCGGCCCGGCCCGGCGCCCGAGACGCCGTCGTGGGCGTGTCCAGCCCGGAGGCGCCCGAGCCGTTGTGGAACAGGTTGACCACGGCCATCCCGGTGAGACGTACCGGGAAGCGCTGCGAAGCCTCCACCTTGGTCTGCGCCTGTTCCTCGACGCGCCGCTCCTGGATCTCGAGCCGCTCTTCCAGGCGGGGCTCCCCGGCCAGCGACGGTTTCACGCGGAGCGTGGCCAGCTCGCTTTTGACCTCGGCCAGCTCGCCGCGCAGCGAGCGGTTTTCCTGCTCAAGTCGGCCCAGCCGTTCCAGGATCTGCCGCAGGGTGTCGGGATCCTGCGCCGGGCTCACCACGGGCCACCAGGCGCATACCGCCGACAGGAAGATGAGTTCATTTCTCATTTGCATGAAGAAGCTGCTCCAATCGCTGTCTGACTTCCGCCGGGGAATAGGGCTTGCAGAAGTAGCCGTCGGCGCCCGAAAGCAGGACGCGCTCGCGAATCCCGGTCCGCGTGCTGCCGCTCAAAACAAGAATCGGGATCCGCCGCGAGCCGGGATCCGAGCGCACGCGCTCGATCAACTCCAGCCCGTGCATCCCGGGCATGTCCAGGTCCGTGAGAATGGCGGCCACCGCGCGCGAAGCCAGGATCGCCAGCGCTTCGCCGCCTGTGCGCGCCAGCGCCACCTCGACGCCGCCCATCGCCTGGAGGGCGATCTCGAGATTCTCGGCGCACTGCGGCGAATCCTCGACGACCAGAACCACGCGCGACATGGCCCTCACCCTTCGCCGCCGTCCGCCCTCAGGGCACGAACCGGTAGCCGACCCCGTGCACTGTCAGGAAGTGACGCGGCGCACCCGGCTCCGGTTCCAGCTTTTGCCGCAGCTTCACCACGTGCGCGTCCACGGTGCGCGTATTCGGAAACGATTCGTAACCCCAGACCGAGTTCAGAATCATGTCGCGCGTCAGCGGCCGGTCCGGGTTCTGGAGAAAATACACCAGCAGGTTGTACTCGGCCGGGGTCATCTTGATTTCCTGGCGGTTGCGCAGCACGCCGCGGCGCTCCAGGTCCACCTCCGTTTCGCCGAACCGCACGATGGTGTGGGCGTCCGGTGAGGCGCGGCGCAGCAGGGCCCGGATGCGCGCCAGCAGCTCGCGCCGGCCGAACGGTTTGACGACGTAGTCGTCGGCGCCGATCTCCAGCAGCAGCACCTTGTCCAGCTCTTCGCCGATCGCGCTCAGCACCAGGATCGGCGTCTGGATGTGGGCCGCGCGGAGCTGCTTGCAGATATCGACGCCGCTCATGCCGGGCAGCCGCAGGTCGACGACCAGCAGATCCGGCCGGAGCGCCAGCGCCTTCTCGTGGCCGGTCTTGCCGTCGCCGTCGCCGATGACGTGGAAGCCCTCCTGCTCGAGCATGACCGAGACGGTGTCGCGCAGGTTCTCGTCGTCGTCGATGACCAGGATGGTCTGCATCGCGTGGGACAGGCCTCCTGGCCTGTCCCAAACACTCCCCAGCGATTGTAGCCGATTCGCCGCGCCGGTGATTCCTCCTGGCGAAACGAATTAACATGGAGGGGAGGAGCGTGGAATATTCATGCGCGCGATGTGGGTCGCTTATCTTCTGGTGTCCACGGCCGCCTTCGGCCAGTACAAGCTCGAGCCGGTGGGCGCCCTTCCGCCGGGGTTGGCGCCGGAGATCGCCGCCGAGTTGCAGCCCGCCGGGCACAAGATCGTGGCCGGCGACGGGAAAGTGTACTGCGAGATCTGGTTCCGCGCCAAAGAAGTCGTGGGGCCCAAGACCAGCGAGAACGACGTGACCTGGGTCACGACCCCGCCCGGCGCCCTGATCGGCGCCATCCGTTTCCCCGGCGCGGGCGGCGACCGCCGCGGCCAGGCCATCAAGCCCGGCGTCTACACGCTTCGTTTCGGCATGCAGCCGGTCAACGGCGATCACCAGGGAGTGGCGCCGCAGCGCGACTTCCTGGTCTTCTCGCCCGCCGACGAGGATAAGAGCGCCGCACCGGTCTCCGACATCGATGACCTGGTGAACATGAGCCGCAAAGTGTCCGGCACGCCGCACCCGGCCGTGTTGAGCATGTGGAAGGTCGATAGCGGCTTCGCCGCCGGGTTCTCCAAGATGGGCGAGCAGGACTGGGTGTTGCAGATCAAGGTCGGCGAGGCGGCCATCGCGGTGATTCTCATCGGGAAGGTTGAGGGCTAATCGCCCGGCGCCGGGACGGGGTCCCCGAGCAGCGCCGTAACCTGCTCCTGCAACCGTGCGGTGAGACGATCCTCGTCCTGAAGCCGCAGGCCGGCGGTGGCGATCGGCTCGCCGATCGCGATGCGCACGCGACCCGCCCGCAAATGCACCGACCCCCGCGGAAGCACCTCCGCCGAGCCCGAAATGGCTACCGGGACCAGTGGCGCTCCGCCGCGGATCGCCAGGTGCGCGGCGCCGGATTTGAAGCTTTGCAGCCGGCCGTGGCCGCGCGTCCCTTCGGCGAACACCAGAACGGAAGCCTCGGCGAGCACGCGCTCGCTCTCCGCCAGCGCCTTCCTCGAGCTGCGCGCATCGCCGCGCACCACCGCGATGTGTCCGCCGCGCCGCAGGTGACCGCCGATCACCGGGACGCGGAACAGCGACTGCTTCGCCAGAAACCGGAAGGGCACGGGCAGGTGGCCGATCAGCAGCGGCGTATCGGACAGGCTTCTATGGTTGGCGACCAATACGTAGATTCCGTCCGGGCGGAGATGGCTCGCGCCGCTCACCTCGACCCGCACGCCGGCCACCCGAAGCAGCAGCCGCGACCAGAACTGCCCGTAGCGGTACCGGCGCGCCGGATCCAGACGAGCGCGATGCCCCACCCAATCGGTGACGGCGAAAAGCAGGAACACGAGAATCGCCAGCGGATCCGTGATCAGCACCGCGCGCGCGAGTCGCCACGACATGTCAGGACCCCGCAACCAGCAGCGCCCGCGCTTCCCCGACCAGGAACAGCGAGCCGGTGATCACCACCAGGTCCTGGGGCCCAACCTCGGGCAGCCATTCCAGCGCCTGCGCCAGCCGGGCCGCGACGCGCGTCGAAGGATGGCCGAACAGCGCGCGCAGCGATTCCGGCTGCGCCGCGCGCGGGGAGTCGGGCGCGGTCAGAATCACCTCGCTCGCCAGCGGCGCCAGCGTGTCGGCGATCTCGGCGAGCGACTTGTCCCGCATGGCGCCGAAGATCAGCCACAGTCGCCGCCCGCCGTAAAACCGCTGCACGTGCGCGGCCAGGGCGCGAATCGCCGCCGGGTTGTGCGCCCCGTCCAGAATGATCCGCGGGCGCTGGGCGACGGTTTCCAGGCGCCCCGGCCAGCGCGTCTCGCGAATGCCGGCCGAGACGGCGTCTTCCGGTACTCCCCAGCGGTCCAGAGCGGCTACCGCTGTCAACGCATTGTCCACCTGGTGCTCGCCGGCCAGCGGGCACTCGACGCGCCAGGCGCGCGGCGCCGCGGTGAGAAACCGGCTGGCGCAGGCGTTGATCTGGAGGCTCTCGATCCGCCAGTCCTCCATCCGCACCACGGGCGCGCCCACGGTCGCGGCGCGCGCCTCCAGAATCCGCATCGCCTGCGGCCACTGCCGCGAGATCACCACGGGCACACCCGGCTTGATGATGCCGGCTTTCTCTCCGGCGATCGCCTCGAGGCTTGAGCCGAGCCAGGCTTCATGGTCGTAGTCGACCGGCGTGATCACGCACAGCCCCGGAGAAACAATGTTGGTGGCATCGAGCCGCCCGCCCAGGCCCGTTTCGAGCACGACCGTATCCACCCCCTGGTCGCGAAACAACAGCATCGCCATCGCGGTGACGGTTTCAAAGTAACTGGGATGCGCGTCCAGCTCCTCGCCGCGGACGAGCGACTCGGCGGCGCGGTGCACCGAATGGAAGGCGCCGGCGAACTGCTCGTCGCTCACCGGCCGCCCGTCGATCCGGATGCGCTCGGTGGGCTCCACCAGGTGCGGCGAAGTGAAAAGTCCGGTTCGCACCCCGCTCGCGCGCAGCGCGCTTTCGATCATCGCGCAGGTGGAACCCTTGCCGTTGGTCCCGGCGACGTGGATGAACCGGCAGTCGCGTTGCGGATCGCCGAGCGCGGCGAGCACCGCCCGGATGCGCTCGAGCCCCAGCCGCGCCCCGCGCAGCTCATTCCCCAGGGAATAGAGGTATTCGACGGAGTCCGGGTAGGTGGTCATGCGGCGGGCGCGGGCGTTCGCCAGCGCCTGAAGCCCATTCTACCGGCCAGGATCAGCACCGCGGTGCCGCCGAGCAGTTTCAGCTCGAACAGCCACGGGGAAGCGACGCCGGCCGGCGGCACCAGCGAGAGGAGGATGGCGGCGGCGGTGACCAGCGCCCCGCAGGCCCCGCTGGCGCGCTGGCCGAATCGGTACGCGGCGAGGAAGATGTAGAGAAATGGAATGAAGTAGGTGATCACCGCCATATCCACCAGGATCTGGTAGCCGGCGCGAACCGTTTCTCCGAGCTGCGAGACCACCAGGAACACCGTGCAGGCGACGCCCTGCGCGACCAGCGACACGTGCGGCGTCTGCCAGCGCGGATGCAGGCGCGCGAAGGACACAGGCAGGTGGCGGTCCATGCCGATCACCAGCGGAAGCCGCGCGCAGCCGCCGAGCCACGCGCAGACCTGGCCGGCGATCCCCGCCGTCACCAGCAGCGCGAACAGCGGCGACAACCAGCCGGCTCCGAAACTTTGCGCCGCCGACTCGCCCGCCTGGACCAGCCCGGTCAGGATGCTGATCCCCTCGGCCGGCAGCAGGACCAGAACCGCCAGCGTTCCGACAATGTAGAAGCCCGACGCGCTCAGGCCGCTGATCCAGGCCGCGCGGCGAATCGTGCGCCCCGGATCGCGAATTTCCCCGCCCAGAACGGCGCCCAGTTCCAGGCCGCCGAAAGCGAAGGCAATCTGCGACCAGAAGTTCATTTTCTCCCAGTTCCATTCGGGCCGGATGTCCAGCGGCGTCGCCGAACCCTGGCGCAGGAAGGCGGCGGCTCCCGCCAGGATCAGCAGCCCTCCGGCGGCGTAGGTGGCCGCTCCGCCGAGATTGCTGGCCCACTTTCCGGTTTTCATCCCGACCACGTTCGCGAAGAAGGCTGCCCATAGCACAAGCAGCGCTGTGGGAATAACGTACCAACGGTTCTCCGCCAGGTGCGAATAGCCCGGCCCCATCGCGTAGGCGGCCATGCCAACGCCGGCCATCAGGAGGCTGGGAAGGAAGAAGAGGTTGTTCAGCCAGTAGCACCAGCCGCACAGAAAAGCGTGCCAGTCGCCGAAACTCTCCCGCGTCCAAACGTAGAGGCCGCCCTCGTCGGGGTATTTCGACGAGAGCCCCGCCACCGCCAGCGCCGAGGGAACGAAGAAGAACAGCGCCGCCAGCAGCCACAGCGTGATCGAGCCGGGCCCGGCGTGCGCCGCCGCCGCCAGCCAGCGGATGCCGGCCACGGCCGCGAAGTTGAGCAGTACCAGGTCGCGCAGGCCGAGCTCGCGGCGCAGGGCGGGGTGGAGCACGGCCCATCGTACTATGAGGGCGCACAGGGGCGGTGCCGATATGATGGAGCGATGACGACCTTGCGGCGATGGATGCTGACGCTCACGGCGGCGCCCTTGTGCGCGCATGTCCTCTACCTGGCGCCACGGAAGTTTCGTGTCGCGCCAGGAGAGACGCTGGTGGTTGCGGTGCACAACGGCGACGCGTTTCCGGCGAGCGAAGACGCAGTCGACCCGAAGCGGCTCCTGGATGCCCGGCTGGTGAACGGCGCGAGCACGGCGCCGATCGGGGGGTTCCGTATCGTGGGCAAGGCCACCGAGGGAGCCGTGCTCGTCGAACGGGCGGGCACGCAATACCTCGCGCTGCGCACAGCCACGCGCGTGCTCGAGTTGCCCGCTGCGCGATTCGAAAACTACCTTAAGGGAGAGGGGCTCGACCACGTGGTCGCATGGCGCGCCCGCAACGGGGAATCGGCCAAGCCAGGGCGCGAGCGCTATTCCAAGTACGCCAAGTCGGTGGTGATGGCCGGGACGCCGGGCGACGGCTGGTCGCAGCCATTGGGCCTGGCGATCGAATTCGTTCCCGAGCGCGATCCGGCAACGCTGAGGGTAGGCGACTCGCTGCCGGTGCGCGTGGTCTGGCGGGGGAAACCGGCGGCGGGCCTACAGGTGGAGTGCGCGTGGAGCGCCGGCGGCGGCCGCGTCGCCGGCCGGACCGACGCCCAGGGGCGCGTTCGAGTCTTGCTCGACAAGGCCGGTAAGTGGCGGCTGCACGCGGTGGCCATCGAGCGTGTCGTGGATTCCGCCGAAGTCGAATGGGAGAGTTACTGGGCTTCCTTCACCTTCGAGGTGCGGTAGAGGCCGCTACTGGCCGCGCAGGGAATCACCCAGCGGCAGGCGCAAAGCGGCGAGCGTCGCCAGCGCCGAAGCCGTCAGCCCGCTCGCCAGCACCGCGGCCAGCAGGGCGCCGATCGAGGCGAGCGGCAGGTTCGAGACGCGGGAAGCCAGCGCCGGGCTCACCGCCACCACCGCGGCGAGGGTTCCGGAAGCGGTCCCCGCCGCCAGCAGCAGAGCGCTCTCGGCGAGCAGCAGAAACGAGAGAGTCCGCGCACGGTACCCCACCGCGGCCAGCAGCGCCAGTTCCCGACGCCGCTCCATCACGTTGCGGAACAGCACCGCCGCCATTCCCAGCGTGCCGAGCAGCAGCCCCATCGCACCCAGGGACTGGAACGTGGACAGGTACGTGTTCTCGACGCGGTGAAAGCCGGCCAGTCGTTCGGCGGTGGTGACAATATCGAAACCATAATCCGCCAGCGCGTTCTCAATGACGCCGGTGAACCGGGCCGCGTCATGCCCCGGCGCCTCCAGCAGAAAGAAGCGCCACCCCTGCTGCTCGGGGAACAGCCGGAGAAAACTCCGCTCGGAGATCACCAGCTCGCTTTGAAAGATGCTGTCGTCGAGCGAGGCGACCAGCCGCAGACGCACCGGCGGCCCGCTCGAAGGATGGACCAGGATTTCCTCGCCCAGCTTCCGGTGCAGCACGTAGGTCATCGAGTTGGCGTCGGCGATGGCGGGAACGGTTCCGTCGGCTGCGGGCGCTTCGAGCAGCAGCCAGGGATTCTCGCGCTGGGCGGCGGTGGCCGCCAGCGAGGAGGCGAAAGAAAAACGCCGCCGGTGGAGGAATTCGGTTGATGCCCCCAGGACACGCGGGTTCTGCGGTCTATATAAGTTGAGGCAACTGGTGTCGTCGCCGGGGCGAAGCCGGAACGGGATAAAACGCACCGGCTCGGCCGCCGACAGGTTCAGGCCCTCCCGCCCCGCGGGAGTGTTGAGATTGACCAGAAGCGGCGACTGGGACTCGGCCTGGAGGGGATATCCGCCGGCGCCCGAAAAAGGATCGAGCGCGGTATCTTGGGGCGGGCGGCGAAAGGCCTCCACCGAGACAATCAGAAAACTGGCCGAGGCGATCAGGGCGCCGCACATCACCGTGCGCCCGGGTCGTATGGAGGTGTTGCGCAGCGCCAGCCGCGCCAGCGCCGCGGATCCGGTTCCCGCAATCGCACGCGGGCGGCCGTGCGAAAGGCGGTGGCGCCAGAGCAGCAACGAGGCCGCCAGCAGCAGGACTCCGGCGCCGAAGAATCCCGCAGCCTGCGATAAGGCCCCGGCGAGCGCGGCTCCCAGCAGCGCCAAACCCGACAAAGCGGCCGCCAGGCCCGCCAGGAGCGCTTTCGATCGCGCGCGGCCGGCGGCGCCGGCGGCTACCCAGATTCCGCCGGAGAGGAGATTTCGCGGGCTCGATCGGCGCACCCAGCGCAGCGTACCGGCTATGGTGACCAGCGCTGTCAGCACTCCGCCCAGGACGCCCAGAGCGAGCGGCGCGGGGGAAAGGTGCAAGGTGAGCAGACGCGTGCCGACGGCGTCCACCCACCAGGTGCGCAGGCCGAGGAGGATGAGCGCGGCGTAGGCGCCCGCTCCCGCCAGTCCGAGCAGGCCGCCGGTTGCCGCCAGCAGCGCGCCTTCGGTGAGGAACAGCTTCCGCACCGTGGCCGCCGGCAGCCCGACTGCCTCCAGCAGGCCGATCTCGACCGACCGCTGCTCGACGCCAAGGCGGAAGAACAGGCCCACCAGCAGCAGCGCCGAGCCAACCAGGAAGAAGCTGAAATACAGGAAGTACTCGCCGAAGTCGGTGGCGCCGCGCGATGCTTCCAGGCTTTGACGGCGCAAGGGAGTGACCGAGAACCCCAGGTGCAGCGGGTCGAGCGCGGCGCGCAGGGCGCGTCCGTAGAGATCGTGCGCGGCGGCGAGATCCATGCCCGCGGCGGGCAGCAGGCGGATGGCGGTCAGCTTTCCGAAACGCGACTGCCAGAGCTCGCGGCCGCGTTCGAGCCCGACGAAGGCTTTGGGCGTGGTGCGGTAGGAGTCCCAGTAATCCTCATCGCGCGGGCGAATGAGGCGCAGGTTCATGGGAAACGGCGGATCCCAGTCGCCCAGGTCATCGGTGTCGGTAATGCCGGGGTACAGCGGAGCCAGGTCGCGGTCGCCGGCCAGCCCCTGCATCGACACCACGGCCGCCAGTTGGAAGGATGCGGTCTCGGTGAGCAGTCGCCCGTCGGGCGACCACAGGTAATAGTCGAGCGTGACCTGGGCCGGCGGCTGAACGGCGAGGTCGCGCGCCGCCCAGTCGTTGAGCACGATCGGATTCGCGATGGAGGCGGGCGCCGGGGCGGTGCGCAGAGCGGCCAGGTCCACCGCCGTCACCAGCGAATACGGGATCTGGCGGTCGCCGGCGCGGATCGAGTTCGCCAGGTAGGTCAGCATGGGGAGGGATTGCAGGCCGGTGCGCGCGGCAACGCCGTTCACGATTTCGGCAAGCGCGTCGCCCAGCACGCCGGAGGCGGTCTCGACTTGCAGGCTGTCGCGACGGGGGAGCAGCCGGAGCCGGAGACCTACGTCCTCAAAAGTGAAGCCGCGCCGGAGGGTGTCCTCGGCGGGGGGCGCGCCCGATCCGAGCAGCAGCGTGTTCACTTTGCCAGGCTGTTCGAACTCCCCCTGAAGCAGTTCGAGCGGAACAAACAGGGTGTGGACGGCGCCCTGGCGCGGGCGCAGCGAGAATTCGCCCAGCGCGGCGGCGGGCGCCACCGCGCGCGCGGTGAACCGCACGGCGCGTGCGGAATCCTCCTTGCGTCCATGCAACGATTCGGCGGGGATCTCCGAAGGCCGCTCGAAGCGGACCAGCAGGCTGCTCCCGGCTGCGATCCCCAGCTCGGCGGCGAGCGACTCGCCCACCAGCGCGCCGCGGCCGGCCAGGGAACGCCCCGGCAGTCGATGAAATTTCCAGAAACGATCGTCGACGCCGTAAACAAACACGGAGGCCGCCCTGCGCCCCGTCTGGGGATTGGTCACGAATCCCTCGCGGACGATCAGCGGGCAGGCATCGCCGAACTCCTGGGCCAGCCGGTCGCGGAAGAACCCTGTCGAGGTAATCACGGTCTGTGTGCGGCCCAGCCGCCCCACGACCAGCTCGTGCAGACTTCCCCGTACCGAGGCGCCCACCAGCAGCGCTCCGGCAAGCACCGAGACGGCGGTCGCCACACCGGCGATCACGGCCAGGTTCCCTCGCCAGTAGTGGGCGAGGTTGCGGCGGAGCAGGCGGGCGGGACCCATGGAACGGTTCGGCTACCAGTGTATCCCCGACGGAGCTTCCGCTTCCCGCGTTCTACCTCCATCAGGTCATCAACCATACCGAGGCGCATGTGGACGAGCAGGCGTTCAGGTTCAACAATCGTGAGTTCACGGACGCGGAGCGGTGCGTCTTGACGCAAGCGTTACAATATCCTCATGAAGCCTGCATCATTCGACCAGACGCCAGAGTTCCAGCCGAAACGGCAGGCAAAGGCGGTAGACTAGGCAGTGCTCGAGCATGCTCGAGCACTGAAGGCGCGCCGTCAAGATGTCGCAGCTAAGTCTCAGATTCGACATACCTTTAGCGCTCGTCAGTCCTGACGAGCTTTATCAAAACGCAGAAGCCTTTGTCGAGCAGTTGAAGGAGGATCGCAGGTTCGAACGGAAAAGCCCTAGGGCAAGCCCGCGCTCCCTCGGCGAGTACTTCTCCATGTGGGCCAACACGCTCCCAGACGGTGGGCTTATTGCGGTTGGGATAGAAGACAACGGCGAAATTACCGGGTGCGGCAACTTGAGCCAATCCGAGTTGAATGAGCGCGAGCAGACAGGCAGGATCTACTGCCCCGATGCCCGCCACGAGACGAAGCTTGTTCCCGTTACACGGGGCGACGGGCAAGCAGATTTCATTCTACTTATCCGAGTCCAGTACCGGCCCGACCGGGTCGTGTATGACAGCCAGGGGCATGCTTGGACCAGGATTGGAGACCAAAAGCATCAGCTCAGCCCCGAAGAACGCAGAGAACTTGAGAGGGACAAGGGGCAAGTAGATTTCGAGCAGGAGCCCGTACCCGATGTATCCTACCCAGATGCTTTCGATTTGGATCGCGTCTCCCAATTCGCCCGGAGTTTCCGGAAGTCACGCGATCTGTTCATACGAGCAGACCGATGAGCAGATACTGGCTCTTCGGCATCTTGGCAAGATAGAAGGAGGAGGCTTCGTTCCCAACCTTGCTTGCGTGCTGCTGTTTGCCAAGGACCCCTCTGGGAAGTTCCCTGGTTGCCGCCTTCGTTTTAGGAGGTTCGAGGGGAGCACGAACAGACGGGAGCGAATTACAACGCCGTAAAGGATTACTGGGCCGAGGGGAACATTCCGGCCATCACCGAACGCACTGCGCAGATTCTCGAATCGCAGATTCGCGAGTTCTCTAGACTCGGACCTGATGGACGCTTTCATCCTGCCCCAGAATACCCGCACGATGCATGGTTTGAGGCAGTGGTCAACGCCTGCGTTCATCGATCTTATGGCATGCGGAATATGCACATTACGATTGAGATGTTCTACGACCGGCTGGTCATTGAGAGCCCTGGGGCTTTCCCGCCCTTCGTTACTCCTGAGACCATCTACGACACGCAGCATGCCAGAAACCCGCACCTAATGGATGCGATGTACTACTTGGGATTCGTAAAGTTTGCCAACGAAGGCACGAAACGAATGCGCGACGAGATGCTGGCGAGCAACCTCCCAACGCCGATTTTTCAGCAGAAGGAGGTGGCTGGCGGGTATTCGGTTCGCGTCACGCTGCGCAACAACTACAAGCAACGCGAGCCATGGATCGACTCAGATGTAGGCACGATCTTGGGCGACGCCGTTGCTAAATTGCTTAGTCCCGAGGAAAGCCGCGCAATCAACTTTGCGGCGCAACATGGACAGATCAACGTCAGCCAGTTTCACGACTTGGTTTCATCGACCGTGAAGACGTGGCATACGTGTCGGAGGATTTTGATGGGCCTCGTTAAAAAAGAAATCCTGGAGTACCGGCATAGGACTGACATTGCGAAGGACCCCAAAGGTCATTTTGTGCTGGCTCCCAAGTTTCGCCAGAAGCGGTGAAGGGGCCGCTGGGTTTGGGACGTCAACTCGTGAGCAAGCGGGCTTTTCGTGCTTCTACACGGTAACCGGGGGGGCCTGGATTGGAGTCTTTTCTGTTCATGCGGTGGGGTGTGTTCGTACTCTTATCGTTGGTGTGCCGCGGAGCCCTGTGGGCTGATTTTAAGTTCCATTTCGATACCGGCGACCGAAGCTGGTCGCTGAACAACGCGACCGCGGAAGCAGGGTTCCGTCTCAGCCCCGCCGGCCATTTCGAGTTCCTCGAGTTCTTCGACACCCGCACCGGAGAGGGGTGGGGGCCGGCGCGGACGTTCCGCTCCTCGCCGATCCAGTTGCGCGTCGAGGATCGGACCTACGACGCCTATACGCCGTTTCGCCTGGTGGAGCATTCTTCCCGGGCGATCGGGCGCGGCGGCTACCGGCAGACCATCGTCCTGGAGGACCTGGAAGGCCGCGGCCGGGTGACGGTGGACCTGGACATGTACGAAGGCCACCCGGCTCTGCGGTATCGTGTGCGGTTCCGCAATCTCCGGTCGACGACGGTGCGCGTGCGGTCGGCGGACCTGCTGCCGTGGGCATTCCACGACCGGGGGGAACGGTTTCGCGCCTTCCGCGTGAACCAGTGGGTGAAAGCGGGCAAGGAGGGCAACTTCGAGCCGCTGGATACCGAGCTGGCCCCGGACGGGATGATGATCCGCCTGGACACGGGCGCGCACGGCCAGCACTGCGCCTGGCTCGCGCTGCGCGATACCGTAGGGCGGGGTCTGTTCGCCGGGTGGGAGTTCGACGGGCGGGCTACGGTGACGGTGCGGCAGCCGGCCGCTTTCGGCTTTGTCCAGCTCACCGGCTCCATCACGGACCTCCATCGCCCCGTGGCGCCCAATGCCGAATTCGTGCTCCCTTGGGCCTTCGTCGGGCTGTTTCGCGGGGACTGGGACGAGGCCGCTTACCGCACCCAGCGTTTTGCCGAGCAGGCCATCGCCCGGCCCTTGCCGGACCGGAATTTCCCCTACGTCATCTGGGATTCCTGGAAGTACCAGACCGGGATCGACGAGTGGACGCTGCGGCGCAACGCGGAGATCGCCGACAAGCTGGGGATCGAGGCGTTCGTGATCGACCTCGGCTGGGCGCGGCAGATCGGCGACTGGCACGCCGACCCGGCCAAGTTTCCGAGCGGCCTGCGCGCGCTCTCCGATTACGTGCATTCGCTGGGGATGAAATTCGGGCTGCATTTTCCCCTGGCCGAGGCGATGAGCGCCGCGCCGGTCCTGCGCGCGAACCCGGACTGGACCTCGTCGGAAAGCTACGGCTACTTCGACGCCAGGTCGCTGTGCCTGTCCCATCGCCCGGTGCGGGATTGGATCGTCGGCGAAGCCGTGCGGATGATCGACGACTACAACGTCGACTGGATCCTCCAGGACGGCGAGAACATGGTGAAGGAGTGCACCAAGAAAACGCACACCCACGACCCCGCGGACAGCAATTACTCCAACGCCGTCGACGGGCTGAATGCGGTGGTGACAACCATCCAGGCCCGGCGGCCCCGGGTGGTGTGGGAAAACTGCGAGGACGGCGGCAACATGATGACATACAACATGATGCGTCGCTACGCCACCTCGATCGCTGCCGACGATTCCGGCCCGCTCACCACCCGTCAGGCGATCTACGGCATCACCTACCCGTTTTCGCCGCGCTACGCCGATCGCTACATGCCCGACGAGCAGTTGAGCCCCTACATCACACGCAGCTACATGTTCGGCGGGCCGTGGATTTTCATGAACAAGCTGCCCGAAATGCGCCAGCAGGACACGGATCTGGCGGCTTCCGAAATCCGGCTGTTCAAGTCGTTACGCGCGCGCATCCGCGACGGCAAGGTGTTTCACCTGGGCGGCCGGCCGTCGGAGACCACCACCGACGCCATCGAGAGCTACCACGAGGCGACCGACAGCGCCATCGTCTTCCTCAGCCGCGCGCAAAGCCCGGCCCCGCGGAGGATCCGGCTGAAGGGCCTTCGTCCGGAGGGCGCCTATCGCGTGCGCTACCAGGAGGACCAGGCCATCCTGCGCATGAGCGGCGCGGAGCTGATGCAGCGTGGAGCGCCGGTGACGATGGGGTCCTGGTGGTCTTCGGAGATCGTCTACGTGGAAGCGATTCCCGGCGGGGGGAACCAGTAAATCGGTTGCGAGCGCGGCCGAACGTGTGCTACCGTAACGCTTTTGGGGCCTCCGCCGGTTGTCTCCGCAGTGCGATTCCCGGTCCACAACCCCGTCCACAACAATGGAACAGACTGTCCGCGCGCTGGGCGAGCTTCTGCTGAAAGCCCTGCCTACCATTCTGCTGGTCCTGCTGTTGCACTTCTACCTCCGGCTGATGTTCTACAAACCCATGGACAAGCTGCTCGGCGAGCGCGAGCAAGCCACCGGCGGCGCGCGCAAGCTGGCCCAGGAGAGCCTGGAGAAAGCCGAGCGCAAGGCGGCCGAATACGACCAGGCGCTTCGCACGGCGCGCAACGAGATCTACCGCGAGCAGGAACAGATGCGGCATCGCTGGCGCGAGCAGCAGGCCGACGCGGTGCGCGAGGCGCGGGAGCAGGCGACCGCCATGTCGCGGCAGGCGCGCCAGGCGCTGGAGGCTGATACCCAGGCCGCGCGGCAGACGCTCGCCGCCGGGAGCGAGGCGCTGGCCGAGCAGATCGCAGGCTCGCTGCTGATCGGGAGAGCGCATTGAGAAGATTGACTCTGGTCGTGTTGTTCGTGGCGGGCGCGGCAATCGCGGCCGAGAGCGAAGGAGCCGCGCACGAGACGTCCATTCTCTGGAAGTGGGCCAATTTCGCCTTGCTCGCGGGCGTGGTGGGATACGGAGTCTCGAAATCCACCGGCGCCTTCTTCCGCTCGCGCTCCGAACAGATCCGCGGTGCGATCGAAGAGGCTGCACGCGTGCGGCGCGACGCCGAGTCGCGGGCGTCGGAGATCGAACGGCGTATGGCGAACCTGGGCGCCGAAGTCGAAACAATGCGCCTGAGGGCGCGCGACGAAATGTCCGCCGAGGGCGAGCGGCTCAAGCAGGAAGCCGCGCGGGCGCTGGAGCGGATCCGCCGGAACGCCGAGCAGGAGATCGGCGCCGCCGCCCGGCAGGCGCGCCAGGATTTGAAGACCTACTCGGCCCGGCTGGCGCTGGAGCTGGCGCGGCGGAAGATCGACGAGCGCCTCACCGCGGGCACGCAGGCTGCCCTGGTGGATTCGTTCGCGCGCGGCCTCGATCGCCCGCATCCGGGGGCGCGTTAGTTTATGTCGCTGGCAGCCGCCAACCGCTACGCGCGGGCCTTCGTGGACGTGATCACGGCCCCCGCCTCGACGCTCGAGCCCGCCGCGGCGATCGAACAGTTGCACGCCTTCGACGCGCTGGTGCGGGAGTCGACCGACCTGCGCGCGATTCTTCTGACGCCGGCCGTGCCGCCGGCCCGCAAGCGCGCCGTGGTGGCGGCCATCGCCTCCCGTCTGGGGATGGCGCGTGTGGCGCAGAACTTCCTCTGCGTGGTCGTCGACCATCGCCGCATCCCGCTGCTCGCGCAGATCCTGGATGCCACCGGGACGATCCTCGACGAGCGCACCGGCGTGGTTCAAGCCGATGTGACCTCGGCGCGGGAAATGCCGCCGGCGCAGCGCGAACAGCTCCGGAACGGGCTCTCGCGCCTGACCGGACGCCAGGTGCGCTGCGAGTTCCGCGAGGATGCCGCGCTGGTGGGCGGCGCGGTGGCGCGCATCGCCTCCACCATCTACGACGGCTCGGTGCGCGGCCAACTGGAGGCGCTGCGGCACAAGCTGGCCGGATAGCGAAAGATCGGGAAAGGAAGTATGGCTCAAATTCGGGCAGACGAAATCACGCGGGTTCTCCGGCAGGAGATCGAAAACTACGAGACGGCCGTCAATGTCAGCGAGGTCGGATCGGTCATTTCCGTCGGCGACGGCATCGCCCGCATCCACGGCCTCGAGATGGTGATGGCGGGCGAGCTCATCGAGTTCCCGCACAACGTCGCCGGGATCGCTCTGAACCTCGAGGAGGACCAGGTGGGCGCGGTTCTGCTCGGCGAATACACCGAGATCCGCGAGGGCGACCTGGTGAAGCGCACCGGCCGCATCATGTCGGTGCCGGTGGGCGAGGGTATGCTCGGCCGGGTGGTGAACGCGCTCGGCGTGCCGATCGACGGCAAGGGTCCCATCGAGACCAAACAGCTCATCGCGCTGGAGCGGCTGGCCCCCGGCGTGGTCGAGCGGCAGCCGGTCAAGGAGCCCCTGCAAACGGGCGTGAAGGCGATCGACGCGATGATCCCCATCGGCCGCGGCCAGCGCGAGCTGGTGATCGGCGACCGCCAGACGGGCAAGACCGCCATCGCGCTGGACACCATCGTCAATCAGAAGGGCGGCGACGTGATTTGCATTTACGTCGCCATCGGGCAGAAGCGGTCCACCGTCGCGCAGGTGGTCAAGTCGCTCGAGGACCACGGCGCCATGGATTACACCATCGTGGTGGCCGCCACCGCATCGGACCCCGCGCCGATGCAGTACATCGCCCCCTATGCCGGCTGCGCGATGGGCGAGTATTTCCGCGACACCGGTCGCCACGCGCTGTGTATCTACGACGACCTCTCCAAGCACGCCGCCGCCTACCGCGAGATCTCGCTGCTGCTGCGGAGGCCGCCGGGGCGCGAGGCGTTTCCCGGGGACGTGTTCTATCTCCACAGCCGCCTGCTGGAGCGCGCCGCCAAGCTCTCCGACAAGCTGGGCGGCGGCTCCCTCACCGCGCTGCCGTTCATCGAGACGCAGGCGGGCGACGTCAGCGCCTACATTCCGACCAACGTCATCTCGATCACCGACGGGCAGATCTACCTCGAGTCGGACCTGTTCAACTCCGGCATCCGCCCGGCGGTGAACGTCGGCATCTCGGTGAGCCGCGTCGGCGGCAACGCCCAGGTCAAGGCGATGCGCCAGGTGGCGGGCCGGCTGCGGCTGGAGCTGGCGCAGTTCCGCGAGCTGGCGGCGTTCGCGCAGTTCGGCTCCGATCTCGACAAGGCCTCGCAGTTCCAGCTCAACCGGGGACGCCGGCTGGTGGAGATCCTCAAGCAGGACCAGTTCCAGCCGCTGCCGGTGGAAAAACAGATCCTGGTCATCTTCGCCGGAACCAACGGCTACCTGGACGACCTGGAGCCGGGGGTTTGCCGCGACTTCGAGAGCGGGCTCTACGGCTTCCTGGAGAACGCACACCCGCAGTTGATGGCCGAGGTGCGCGAGAAGAAGGCGCTCGACGACGCGCTGATGGCGCGCGCTCACGGTGCGGTGAAGGAATTCAAGGAGCGGTTCGTTTCCAGCCGGAAATAGAGCCGCCCGACCAACGCGCAATGCCCAGCCTGATCGACATGCGGCGGCGGATCCGCTCGGTGCGGAGCACGCAGCAGCTCACCAAGGCGCTGAAGATGGTGTCGGCGGCCAAGCTCCGCCGGGCGCAGGACCGCGTGGTGGCGGCGCGTCCCTACGCCGGCATCCTGCGCGAGCTGATCGCGGAAGTGGCCGCGGCCGCCGGCGGCCGGGAATCGCTCGCCGCGCACGCGCTGCTGGCGCGGCGGCCCGAGGAGCGCATCCAGCTCGTTCTGCTGACGGCCGACCTCGGGAAGGCCGGCGCCTTCAACACCAACGTGATCCGCGCCTCGCAGCAGTTCCTCGAGCAGCGCCCCGGAGCACGGGTCGAGCTCGAGCTGGTCGGCCGCAAGGGTCGCGACTTTTACCGCAAGCGGAGCGCCTCGATCACCGGCGAGCACCTCGGCCTGTACAAGCAGGCGCGCTATGAGGACGCGGCCGCCGTCGCGCGGAAGATCGTGCCGCGGTACCGCGACCGGGAGATCGACGCCGTCTACATCCTCTACAACGAATTCCGCAGCATGGTTTCGCAAAAGGTGAACCTGCGCCGCCTGCTTCCGATGGAGCTGCCCGAGGGCGTCCCGCCCGCCGACTACATCTACGAGCAGCCGCCGGGGGAGCTGCTGGAATCGCTGCTGCCGCGGTTTGTGGAAATTTCCGTCCACCACGCGATTCTCGAATCGGCCGCCGCCGAGCACGCCGCGCGCATGACGGCCATGGACGCCGCCACCTCTAACGCGGCCGAAATGATCGACCAGCTCACGCTGCGCATGAACCGGGTCCGCCAGGCGAGCATCACCAAGGAGATCATCGAGGTGGTGAGCGGCGCGGCGGCGCTGGAGTGACCATAGGGAGTTCATAACCATGCAGAACGAATCTTCGCCGGCGATCGGAAAAGTGATCCAGATAGCCGGCCCGGCCGTGGACGTCCAGTTCCCCGAGGGCCGCGTTCCGGTCATCTACACCGCCATCCGCATTACCAGCGACGGGTTCAACGTCCCGTCGCCGATCGAGGTGATCGCCGAAGTGGCCCAGCATATCGGCGAAGGGCGAGTGCGGACCATCGCGTTGAAGCCGACCGAAGGCATGGTCCGCGGGATGATGGCCATCAGCCTCGGCCGGCCGGTGACTGTGCCGGTGGGCAAGCAAACCCTCGGCCGGGTGATGAACGTCCTCGGCGAGCCGGTCGATTTAATGGGGCCGATCGAGACCGCCAAGCAATACCCGATTCACCGCCCGGCGCCGGCCTTCGATGAGCAGTCCACCGAGTTGCAGATGTTCGAGACCGGCATCAAGGTCATCGATCTGCTGGAGCCCTACCTGCGCGGCGGCAAGATCGGCCTGTTCGGCGGCGCCGGCGTCGGCAAGACGGTCATCATCATGGAGTTGATCAACAACATCGCCAAAAAGCACGGCGGCGTGTCGGTCTTCGGCGGCGTGGGCGAGCGCACCAGGGAGGGCAACGACCTGTGGCTCGAGATGCAGGAGTCGGGCGTGGTGGATCCGACCAGTTGGGAGAAGTCCAAGTGCGCGCTGATCTACGGCCAGATGACCGAGCCGCCCGGGGCGCGCCTGCGCGTCGGACTCACCGCCCTGACCGTGGCCGAGTACTTCCGCGACGAGGAAGGCCAGGACGTGCTGCTGTTCATCGACAATATTTTCCGCTTCACCCAGGCGGGCTCGGAGGTCTCGGCGCTGCTCGGCCGAATGCCGTCGGCGGTGGGCTACCAGCCGAACCTGGCGACCGAGATGGGCGAGTTCCAGGAGCGCATCACCTCCACTCAGAAGGGCTCCATCACCTCCGTGCAGGCCATCTACGTGCCCGCCGACGACTATACCGATCCGGCGCCCGCCACCACCTTCGCCCACCTGGACGCCACCACCAACCTGTCGCGCGCGCTGGTGGAAATCGGCATCTACCCGGCGGTGGATCCGCTGGCCTCGACGTCGCGGATTCTCGACCCGCGCATCGTCGGCGCGGAGCATTACGGCGTCGCCCAGCAGGTGAAGGCGATCCTGCAACGCTACAAGGATCTCCAGGACATCATCGCCATTCTCGGCATCGACGAGCTCTCCGACGAGGACAAGCTCACCGTCTCGCGTGCGCGCAAAATCCAGCGGTTCCTCTCCCAGCCGTTTCACGTCACCGAGGTGTTCACCGGGCGCAAGGGCACCGACGTCAAGTTGAGCGACACCATCCGCGGCTTCCAGGAGATCGTCGCTGGCAAGCATGACGATTTGCCCGAGCAGGCCTTCTGGATGGTGGGGACGATTGAGGAAGCGCGCGCCCAGGCCGACGAGATCCGGAAGGCCAGCGCGTAGACGCCCATGGCATCCACCTTCCAGTTGGAGATCGCCACGCCGGAGCGCCTGCTGGTGCGCGAGCAGGCCGTCGAGGCGCAGATTCCCGCGGCCAACGGCTATCTCGGCGTGCTGGCGGAGCACTCGCCTCTGCTGGCGGCGATGGGCTCGGGCGAGCTGACCTTCGTCAGCGAAGGCCGCAAGCGCAGCCTGGCGGTCGACGGCGGCTGGGTCCAGGTGCTGCCCAACCGCGTGCGTGTTCTGGTCGACCGGGCCGAACACGCCGACCAGATCGACGCCGCCCGCGCGCAGAACGCGCTCAAGCGCGCGCAGGAACGAGTGCTGAACCCGCTGCCGGGCATCGACGTCGCCCGCGCGCTGAACGCCATGAAACGAGCCCAGGCGCGGCTGGCGGCGGCGAGCCGCTCCTAGAAGAAAGCCCCGCGGAACGCAACATGTCGACGGTCACCGCCGCAGGGACCATCGTGCACCACGGTATGCGTCCGAACCTGGGGCAAATCCTGCTGCTGGTGGCGGTGAACGGCTTCGTCGGCGCCATGATCGGCGTCGAGCGCAGTGTGCTGCCGCTGCTCGGCGCCGAGTTTGGTCTGGTGAGCAGCGTCGTCATCACCTCCTTCATCGTCTCGTTCGGAATCAGCAAGGCGATCACGAACCTGCTCGCCGGGCGTCTGGCGGATCGGCTGGGCCGCAGGAGAGTGCTGGTGGCCGGCTGGCTCATCGGCATTCCCGTCCCGTGGATGGTGATGGGGGCCACCAGTTGGACGTGGGTGGTGGCGGCAAATGCGCTGCTGGGCGTCAACCAGGGGCTGTGCTGGACGCTGACGTTGTTCATGAAAATCGACCTGGGCGGCCCGCGCCGGCGCGGCCTGGCGGCGGGGATCAACGAGACCATCGGCTATGGCTGTGTGGCGCTGGTCGCGCTGGCGGCCACCGAGATCGCGGCCCGCCACGGGTTGCGGCCCTATCCCTTCTACATCGCCGCCGGTGCCGCGCTGTTCGGCTTTCTGGTGACGCTGCTGTTCGTGCGGGAAACCGTCCCCCATGTCGAGAGGGAGGGGCAGGGTGCTCGCAGCGGCGAGCCCGCGCTCACCTGGGGCGCTGTGTTCGCGCTGGTCAGCGGGCGGGATCGAAGCCTGCTCGCCGCCGCACAGGCCGGCATGGTGCGCAACCTCGCCGACGGCATGGCCTGGGGACTGCTGCTGCTGCTGTTTCGCGAGGCGCTCGGCCAACACGCCGCCGGGACCTTGTCCTGGATCATGGTGGCGTGCTTCGCGTTGGGGCAGGTGCTTTTCGGCGCCTGGAGCGATCGCACACGCCGCAAGCGGTGGATCGTCGGCGGACAGACGCTGATCGCGGTGAGCCTGGTCCTGGTCGCCGTCACCCGCGGCTTTGGCCCATGGATGGCGGCCGTGGCGCTGCTCGGCATCGGCGGATCGATGATGTACCCGACCGTGATCGCGTCGCTCAGCGACCGCATGGATCCCGCGTGGCGCGCGACAGGGCTGGGTGTGTACCGGTTCTGGCGGGACCTGGGCTACGCCGTCGGCGCGCTGTCCAGCGGCCTCGTCGCCGACCGTGCGGGAACCGGGACCGCCGTCGTCATGGTGGCGGCGATCTGTGCCGTGTCCGCGCTGGTGGTGGTGCGTTGGCTTCGCGAAGGAGTCGAGGAAAGCTCGGTGGCACGGAAATAAAGTTATCGGGCCGTAGAGTTCGTGGCAGAAGTCGGGACGGACAGGCGAGGACGCCAGGCGAGGACGCCTGTCCCACAAAGTTCGTGTTACACTTCGAGGAATCATGAAGGTGATTGGCTGGATCCTCACCGCCGTGGGCGCCGTGCTGGCCCTTTCGCTCGCGGTGAACTACCGTCCCGGGGCGGTGGTCGGCGAGCGCGTCGATCCGAGTGGCCTGGTGACGCTCGACGGAGCCCGCGCGAGCCTGGCTGAGTATCGCGGCCGCGTCCTGCTGCTGGCCTTCTCCACCGACGGTTGAGGGCCCTGCAACGCGGAGGCTCCGCGTCTGGAAAAGGAATTCTGGCGACCGCTGCGCGAGCGCGGCCTGGAAGTGATCGGCGTCAACGAGGATGACGACCCGGCCCTGGGGCGGCGTTTCCGCGACCGGTACGCGCTCAAATACCCGATGCTGCGCGATCCCAAATCGGCCGCCTACCGCCAGTTCCGCCGCGGCCACATCGTCGAGTCGTTCCTGCCGCCGGGCCTGGTGGCCACACCCTTCCACGTGATCCTGGATCGCAGCGGAGTGGTGCGCTACCGGGCGCTGGGATTCGATCAGGACAAGATCCGGCAGACCATCGAGGAGTTGCTCGATTAGCCCCCACGAGGGCGGCGCCTGGTCGCGAGGGAGCGATGAAACCGAAGGCGACCGTGGAGGAGATCCGCGCGCGCTTCGACCTGGACGTCGAGCGCTTCTCCGACCTGGAGACCGGCCAGTCGGCCGCGATCGACGCGCCGCTGGTCCTCGACCTGATCACGCAGTCGGCGGCGGCGGTGACGCCGGGCGCCGTCTCCCTGCTCGACATCGGCTGCGGTGCGGGGAACTTCACCCTCAAGCTGCTGGAGGCGATCCCGGATCTTCGCGACCTTGTCCTGGTCGACCTCAGCCGGCCCATGCTCGATCGCGCCGTCGAGCGCATCGGCGGGCGCGGCTCGCGTTTGGTGACCGCGTGGCAGTCCGACATCCGCGACCTCGATCTGCCCGCCGGGCGGTTCCACCTGGTGGTGGCCGCCGCGGTGCTCCATCACCTGCGCGAGGAGCGCGAGTGGCGCGCGGTGTTCGCCGCCATCCACCGATCGCTGCGGCCCGGCGGTTCCTTCTGGGTGGCCGACCTGGTGGAACACGCAATCCCCCAGGTGCAGTCCATCCTGTGGCGTCGCTACAGCGAGTACCTGGCCGGGCTGAAAGGGCCGGAATACCGCGATCGCGTCTTCGCCTACGTGGACTACGAGGACACTCCGCGCCCGCTGGTATGGCAAATCGATCTTTTGCGGCAGTCGGGATTCGCGCGGGTGGAGGTCCTGCACAAGAACGGCTGCTTCGCCGCCTTCGGCGCTCTGAAGTAGACGCCACCGGCAGGCCGGTTCACCGGAGCGCCTCCCCCATGGCCCGGCGCAGTTTCTCCAGACCGCGAGCGACGTCGGCGCCCAGGTCGACGCGGAGAACGCGGCGGCCGCGCCCGGCCAGTACCTCGAAATCGCCTCGCGCCTGCGCGGCCTTGACCACGCCGAACGTAAAGCCGTACCCGGGGACGGCGAGGTCGGCGGCTTCCTCGCATGTGACTTGCAGGAACACGCCGCTGTTGGGCCCGCCCTTGTACGCCTGGCCGGTGGAGTGCAGAAAGCGCGGCCCGTAGCCCAGGCAAGTGGCCACGCGGCGGGCCTGGCCCACGGCATTCCGAATCGCCTGTAGCGAGGCGTCGTTCTTCGGCGCGCGATCGAGCCACGCCAGCAGGGCGAAGTAGTCGCCAGAGCGAAGCCTGCCGCAGTGGGCGCGCAGCCAGCCGCCGAGCGCGCGATCGCCGCCCGCGGCGCCCTCGAGCGCCTCCCGGTTGGCTTGGTCGGCAAATACCCGAAGGCCGTCTTCGGCGAAGATCGGGCTCTCTTCCGGCAAGGCGCCGGACTGCTCGTACTCGAGCGTCAGGCGCCGCGTGACCACTTTGCTCGCTTCGACATCGGGCTGGTCGAACGGGTTCACCCCGAGGAGGGAGCCGGCCACGGCGGTGGCGATTTCCCAGCGGAAGAATTCGCGCGCCAGGTCCAGGGGATCGCGCAGGTCGATGCGAACCACCGGGTGGCCGGCGCGCTCGAGGCTTTCGATAGCGGTCTCCTGCGCGGAGTCGGGCGCGGTCGCCAGCCGCGAATAGACGAACAGCCGATCGTCGCCATAGGCCTCCGGAGGTCCCAGACGCTCTCCGTCCACCGGGATGAGGCCCTTACCGCCCTTGCCGGTGGACTCGGCGAGCAACTGCTCGAGCCACGCGCCGAGGCTCGCGATGCCGGGCGAACAGATCAGCGTGACCTTGTCGCGGCCGGCCAGCGCCAGCCGGCCGAGTATACAGCCGAGCACCACGCCGGGGCTTTCCGCGGCTGGAACCGCGGCGCCGCAGGCTTCCACCATCTGTGCGGCGCGCTCGAGCAACTGCGCCGCGTCCAGGCCCATCACCGCCGCGGGGACCATCCCGAAGCTCGACAGCGCCGAGAATCGGCCGCCGATACCGGGCACGCCGAAAAAGACGCGGCGGAACCCGTCGTCCTGGGCCACCCGCTGCATCGCGGAGCCGGGGTCGGTGATGGCGACGAAGCGGGAACCCGCGACGCCCGCGAACCGCCCCCGCGCGCGCTCGAAGAACCAGCTCTTCAAAACATTCGGCTCGAGCGTGCCGCCGGACTTGGAACTGACGATGTACAGCGTGCGGTCGGCGTCGACGGCCGCATCCACGCGGCGGATCTGCGCCGGGTCGGTGGAATCCAGAACCGCGAGCTGCGGGTACCCCGGCCGGGCGGGGAAAGTGCTCGCCAGCACTTCCGGGCAAAGGCTCGAGCCGCCCATGCCCATCAGCAGCGCGTGCGTGAATCCGCCCGCGCGGATCTCGCCGGCGAACCGCTCCAGCTCGGGCACGCTTCGCTGCTGGACGCCGACGATGTCCAGCCAGTCGAGCCACCGTGCCTCGTCTCCGCTGGTCCACAGCGAGGCGTCCCTGGCCCACAAGCGTGGCGACTTCCCGCCGCGCTGCCAGTCGTCGAGCGATTCCTCGACCGCGGCTCGCAGAGGGGAGGGAAGAAGATAGCTGAGCCCGCTCATGGCCACGGCACGGCGACGTCAAACCAACCGATCATCATCTCCTCCCAGCTCTGCTCGCCCCAACGCACTTCGACGGCCGGGTCGGGGTTGCGTGGATTGTTAGGGGAGTTGTCGTAGTGCGCCGTGCACTCGATCCGCGTGCCGGTAGGCAGGGGCAGCGGCTGGGCCAGGTAGTAGTAGGGCTGCCAGTGGAAGTCGTAGCGCGGGACGCGCAGCAGGATCTCGGTCTCCCCGGTGGGATACACGGCGCGGAACTCGAACGATTTCCCACGCAAGTGCATGTGCGGCCGCATGCCGACCAGCGACATCGGCGAGGAGATCACCGCCGAAGCATCCACCCGGTAGTTGTCGGCTCCCGGCGGCACGGCGAACCACGCGTTGGAAGCGCGCATGGCCAGGACGCGCGAGTGCGGCGGCTGCCGGGCGAACACCAGCCCGATCCGCGTGCGGTCCTCGCCGGCCTTCCCATTGGGGGTGTAGTGGAGCTGGAACACCAGGTGCGAGCCCGCGCGGATGAGCCGCGCCTGCCCGGTGGGCCAGGTCTGTGGCATGCTGCCCGGCGCGTAGCCGGCCAGGTACTCGCCGCGTCCATACCAGCCGCCGTCGGAGGGCGCGCGCGCAGTGACGATGGCGTGGTGCACCACGGAGCGGTTCGAAGGACGCACCTCGGCCATCTCCACCCAGCGGTCCTGGGTGAAATTGGTCGGCACGACCAGGTACTGGTAGGCGAGCTCGCCCGCCGCAGGCACATGGAAGGATTCCGGCATCTCGAAGACGACGTCCGGCTGCGGGATGCGCCAGCCATCGACCAGCCGGCGCGACGGCGGCGGTGCGTCGCGCGCGTCGCCTTCGGCAGCGCCCGAGTCCACCCACGCGATCAACGTTCGCGACTCCGCCGGCGGGAGCGACAGGTCGTTGCGAAACTTGCCGTGGCGGGGGTCGGCGTGCCAGGGAGGCATGCGTCCAAGCGCCACCGCCTCGCGGATCGCCCGCGCCCACGGCCGCGCGTCTTTGTAGGTCGCAAGCGGCATCGGCCCGATCTCGCCCGTGCGGTGGCAGTCCTGGCAGCGCTTCTGGAGGATGGGGAGAACGTCTTTGTAGAACGCGGGGGGCTCCGCCCTCCCCGGCAAGATGACGGCCGCTAGCGCGCCCGCTATCCAGGCCGGCCTTTGGAGGCCCATGGAAACAATCTTACTGCAACGGTGTCACTGCAATTGTTCCAGGCGCAGCCGCACGTAGTTGCCGTTGTCCCGCGAAGGCGGCCGTGCCTGGGACACGCGCGCCAGGGCAACGCATGCCACCTGCGTCGCGTCTTCCCAGGCGTCGGGGTAGAGATCGAGCTCGCTCGACTCGCGGCCGGAGGCGAGCTGCTCGGCGGCCCGTGCGCTGACGAAGCCGACCAGGTGGACGGAGCCGTCGGCCAGCTTGTGCGTCTCGAAGGCCTGCGAGAGCTTTTTCTGGAACAACGGGAATTCCCGGATGCCGGGCGCGTGGGCGAATCCGTACACGCCGTTCGGCAGAAGGCTGACGGGGACGCCTTCGTGTTCCACCTCGAGCAAGCGAAGCTGGTGGCGCGCGCGCAGCGCTTCCGGATCGGTGAGGGTGTCGTTCATGACGGTTTTACTATTGTACCGGACGGGGGCATGGTCACTTCGGCCCGGCGGTCCTCGCCCACCGCGCTGCGTGTTCCGGAACCGGACGCTGTTCTGTACCTGCTCCGCCGGAACCTCCATTAGTTGAACGGCCGCTGATTGAATCCGGTTGCGACTCATAGACGGGACTGCACCCTTCTAACTCAAAACGGCCGAGCCGCCGAATTGGTAAACTCTTGGCGACAAGGCGGAAACCATTCTGAGAAACTTTCGTGCTCTCATCGCGGCGGCGACTCACGTGGCAGAAGTTTGCCGCGTGGTGAAGTTTTGGAAAGGCAGAAGTGATGCGAGCTACAAAAGGCAGTGAGAATGTTTTTGTAGACTGCGGATTTCCGCCCACCGAAGCGGAAAACCTCCGCATCCGCGCTAAGCTGATGATGGCTCTGACTGGCTATATCCAGGAGAGAAAGATCACTCAATCTGGCGCGGCTAGAGTCATGGGTGTATCGCAGCCGCGAATCTCGGATCTGGTACGCGGCAAGATCGGGCTATTCACAATCGACACACTGGTTAACATGGTGACCGCCGCCGGTCTGAAAGTACATGTCGACATCACGGCTGGCAGGCCGAGAGCGAAGAACAAGCAGGTTGCCTGATTCGCGAATGTGCTCCCTCGGCGATGCACCCGCGTCGAGGTCGCATTACCCGCGAGTAACGCCAAAGACATCCGCGATCCGCTGACGGGCCCGGCGGCGGATCGGATCGTGCGGACGTAACTAAACTACGGATCGCCCGGCTGGGCATGGGCGGCGGAGGCCGAGCGCGCGCTGGTTCTGTGGCAGAATACGGTGGTGCTCCAACGACTGACCGGGCGCAAGGAATGGAAGTTCTTCGCCGTCCTGTCCAAGGCGGACGCTGGTCTGGCGGCCGCGTGGTGGACGGCCCTCCTGCTGCGGGGGATCCTGCCGGCTGGGTTCGCGATCGCGATGGGCGTGCTGGTCGGCGCCGTGCAACGCGGCGATCCTCTTGCCAGCCCGCTCGCATTCGCCGGCGCAATCTTCGTGCTGCTTCAGGTGCTCAGCCCGATTCATCAGGCGATCAGCGCCAACCTCGGCGACCGCACAGCCGCCTGGCTCTACGACCGGCTCACCGAAGCCTGCGTGCGCCCGCCGGGCGTGGGGCACCTGGAGGATCCGACGCTCACCAGCGACCTCACCGTCGCGCGCGACTTCGACCTCGGGATGACGGGTCCGCCGCTCGCGATCTCCATGGATTTCATCGCGGCCGGCATGGTCGAGATGATCGGCGGCACCGCGTGCGCCGTGATCCTTGCCCGCTACGCGTGGTGGGCGCCGATGGTGCTCGCGGGCGCGTGGCTTGCGACGCACTGGCTCCTGCGCGAGAGCGCGATCTGGCGCGACCGCAACACGCAGGAGGTGCGCGGTGCGCAGCGGGATTCCGACTACGCCTACCGCCTGGCGGTGGACCCGCCCGCGAGCAAGGAACTGCGGCTGTTCGGCCTGGCCGGCTGGACGATCGACCGTTTCATCGCCAGACGCACTCGCTTGCACGAGCTTCAGTACGCGGCGACACGTCTGCGCCAGCGTCCGGTCATCTGGAGCTTGCTCCTGGTCGTCGCCGCGAACGTCTTCGTGTTCTGGTCGCTGGCGAGCGCCGTCGCCAGTGGCGGCATCAGTCTCGGGGAAGTCGTCGTTTACTTGCAGAGCGCCGTCGGCATGTCGATGATCGCGTTCGGCGGATTCAGTTGGGCGCTCGACGGAGCGGCTGCCCCGGTTGCGGCGGTGCTGCGACTCGAACCGGCGATGCGTACGGCAGGCGCGCTGCGCTCCGGGGATCGCCCCGCGGACGCCGCCCCGGCGCGGGAGATTCGTCTCCGCGATGTCACGTTTGCCTACCCGACGGGTGCGTCGACTCCTGTCAGCGCGGGCGCGCCCGTGCTGGAGCGCTTCGATCTCACGATTCCCGCCGGCTCCTCGCTCGCCATCGTTGGACGCAACGGCGCCGGCAAGACGACCATCGCAAAGTTGCTGTGCCGGTTGTACGATCCGCAGTCCGGTGCGATCGAAATCGACGGCGTGGACATTCGCGAGCTCGATCTGGCATCGTGGCGCGCGCGCATCACCGCCGTGTTTCAGGACTTCCTCCGCCTGGAGCTGCCCTTGCGCGACAACGTGGCGCCGGCGGGTGCGCCGGACGACGTCGTGCGCGCCGCGCTGGAGTCGGCCGGAGCGGCGAACCTGGCCGCGCTGGACACGGTGCTGGCACGCGCGTACACCGGCGGCACCGACCTGTCGGGCGGCCAATGGCAGCGCATCGCGCTCGCCCGAGCCCTGGCGGCCGTCACGCTCGGCGCCGGCGTCGTACTGCTCGACGAGCCGACCGCGCAGCTCGACGTGCGCGGGGAAGCGGAGATATTCGATCGCCTGCTCGCCGCGACCCGCCATTGCACCACCATCCTGATCTCGCATCGGTTCTCCACGGTCCGCCATGCCGACCGTATCTGCGTGCTCGAGCACGGCCGGGTCATCGAGCTCGGCACTCACGACGAGTTGATGGCTCTCGGCGGGCGCTATCGGACGATGTTCGATCTCCAGGCCCAGCGCTTCACCGTCCCGGACGACGAGGTGGGAACGACCTATGACGTCCTCTCCTGATCGAGACCGGGCGATTGAAACGGCGATTGAAAGGATGGACCCGCTGCCTCCCGCGCTGTCCTCGATGTGGCGGTTGTGCAAGCTGGGGTATCGACACGAGCCTCGTTTGATGGTCGCGGCGTTCGTACTGTCGCAGCTCGCCGCGCTGCCCGATGCGCTCCTGGCGTTGTGGCTGATGCTGCTCGGCCAGGGCGTCCTCGAGCACAGATCCGGCCTGGTCCAGGGCGCGGCCATCGGCCTGGCTGTGTCGACCGCCGCGACGTGGTTTCTGCGCACCCTCAGCACGCGCGTACTGCGCCGCTTCCGCGACAAGGTGACGATCGTACTGGAGTCGCATGTGGCGCAATTGCAGGCATCGGTCGCGACGGTCGCACACCAGGAACGCCCGGAGTATCTCGACCGGCTGTCCATGCTCCGCAATCAGGTGTTCGTGCTCGACCACATGTACATGTCGCTGTTTTCCACGCTCGGCTGGATCCTGCGGCTGGGCGTGACCATGGCGCTGCTGGCGTCGATTCACCCGGCGCTGATCCTGCTGGTGGTGTTCGCAGTCCCGACCGTGTTGACGTCGACGTGGCGGCCCGGGATCGAGAGATCCGCGCAGGAGCGTGGGGCGCAAACCAATCGGCTGGCGCGTCACCTGTTCGCCATTGCCACCACCGCGCCGCCCGGGAAGGAAGTGCGGGTGACCGGCATCGGAGAGCGCCTGGTTCGGCAGCGCCGAGAGGCGTGGGAGCGCTGGTACGGACCGGTGGCGGCCGCCCGGTCTGGCTCGTCGTTGTGGCACGCGCTGGCGTGGGCGATATTCGGCTTCGCGTATGTCGGCGCGGTGGTGTTCGTGTCGTCCGGCCTCGGCGCACCGGCCGCCGAGGTGCTGCTCGTGCTCGCCGCAGGTGCGCGGCTGTCGGCCTACATCGGCGCCACCGTCGGTGAGATTGGATTCCTGCGCGGATTCTGGATGGATGGCTCGCGGCGGCTCGCGTGGCTGGAGGATTACGCCGCCTCCGTCGCTCGGTCGGGCGATCTGACGGTTCCCACCGTGTTGCACCGCGGCATCCGGCTCGACCACGTGTCGTTCGTCTACCCCGGCACGTCACGCGTTGTACTGGACGATGTTTCGTTGACACTGCCCGCGGGCGCGGTGGTCGCGATCGTCGGCGAGAACGGCGCCGGCAAGACGACGCTGGTCAAGCTGCTCGCGAAGATGTACGAGCCGTCCTCCGGTTCGATACTGGTGGACGATACGCCGCTGGCGCGCGTTCCAGCCGGCGAGTGGCGGGCGCGTCTGGCAGGCGCGTTCCAGGATTTTTTCCGCTTCGAATTCAGCGCCGGGCACACGGTTGGTTTGGGCGACGTCCCCCGGCTGGACGACGAGCCCGCGGTGGTCGCGGCGGTCGATCGCGCCGGCGCCGGCGACGTAATCGCCCGTCTCGCGTCAGGCCTCGACACGCAACTCGGTCCGACGTGGCCGCGCGGAGTCGAGCTATCGTTCGGCCAGTGGCAGAAGCTCGCGCTGGCGCGTGGCTTCATGCGCGATCAGCCGCTGCTGCTGGTCCTCGACGAACCCACCGCCGCGCTGGACGCGGAGACCGAACACGCGCTGTTCGAGCGCTACGCCGCGGCGGCGCGCGGCGCCGGCGAGCGCGACAGCGGCCGCATCATGATCCTGGTCTCCCACCGTTTCTCGACGGTCCGCATGGCGGATCTCATTGTCGTGCTCGACGGGGCCCGGCTGGTGGAGGTCGGCACGCACGAGGAGCTGATGGCCAGGCAGGGTCAATACTCCCAGTTGTACGGCATCCAGGCCGCGGCGTACCGTTGACGTGGTGCCGGGCTGATGTTGCGTTGAACCTACAGGTCGTCTGGCGTCAGTTTGGTGGACGGCCAGTTCGGGATGGGCTTGTCAGGCCGCAATAAAGGACACGTTCATCGGACCGGGAACCGCTTCGCCGTGCTCCAGGCGGTCGGCGATGAGCCGTAGGGCCAACGCCTGTACGGCGACAGTGGCCTGTTTCTTGGTGCGCCCGTACGCGGTTACGCCAGGGAGCGCCGGAATGTCCGCGAGCCAGCGTCCATCCTCTTCACGGAAGTATTCAATGGCCGGCGAGAAGCCGTGTTCCACTGGGGCCTTCCGCATTGGTTGACCCGATACTTACCGTGCCGGGACGGGAATAGCGGCGGTGGCCACGCCGGCGGGCGTCGTCCAGCAGAACACCAGATGTTCGCCCCAGCGCGCCATCTGGGGAAAACCCGTTGAGCGCGCCGGAGAAACGGCGGCCACCGTCACGGGCCGGCCTAGCTTCCCGGACGGCCACACGCGGCGTGCCATAAGCCGTCCGGCCTCCGCACCGTTCTCCGGGGCGCGTTCCAGCCAGCTCGCAACGGCGCTTGCGTCTTCGAGCATCCTCACCTGCACGCGGCCTGTAGGAGCGCCGCCAGCCAGCTCGACCGCGGGGTGGAAGCTCTGGCCGGCATCGTCGGAGAATGCCATGCGAACACGCGGGACCTGGTCCGCCATGGTGTACCACGCCAGCGCCACGCGTCGGCCCGAAGCGGCGATCGAGGGCCCGTTCACCGGGCAGCCGTGGATCTTCCAGCCGTCCTGGCTCACGCTGCGCGGCGGGCTCCACCGCCCGCCATTCCAGCCGACCACGGAAATATCGCGAATCTCGCCGGGGTGGTGATCGCGGTAGGCGACCAGCGGCCCTTGCGAGGTGATCGCCACCGAGGTCGGGCAGCACGTGCAGACGTCTTCGTCCAGCACCCACTCCTGGCTTGGCCGGCCGTCGCGGCCGAAGGCAGCCGCGCGCAGCGTCATCCGCGGGGCCTCGCGGCCGTCCAGCCAGGCGGCTCCCACCGTGGCGCCGTCCATGGGGAACATCGAGACAAACCCGTGCTCGGTCGCAGTCCCGTCGCGATGCAGTGGAGACCCGGCGCTCCAGGTGGCGCCCGAATCGAACGAGAGCGCCATCCAGGCGTCATAGGCGGCGCGTTTGCCGGGGTGGCGCACCAGCCAGTGCGCGGCCATGGCGCCATCGGTCAGCTCCAGGATGGATGGAAAGTCCGCCCAGTTCACCATCCAGCCGCCGCCTTCGACGGCACTGCGCGCCGGGGACCAGCCCGTTCCCTTACGCAGCACCGAGAACCGCAACACGTGCCGGCCCTCTCCCCGCGGTTCAATCCAGCTCATCCGGATGGAGCCGTCCGGCGCCTCCGCCAAATACGGCTGGCCGCTTCCGGCCGGCGCAGGCGACTGCAAGTCTCCGCCCACGGCAGCCGCCACCCACAGCAGGACGGTAAAAAGGGTGCGCATCGTGCTCCATACCATGCCATCAGCTTACCAGCCCGCCGAGCGCGGTGCGTTTTCTGTTATCCTGTGCGCCAGGGAGGGGTTTCATGGCCCACCGATTGCACATCCCCGCTGTGGCCGCGCTCGCAATGACCGGTGCGCTGCTCGCACAGGAGCCGCCCAGGGAGCAGGCTCAGGAGCCGACCCGGGAGCGCCCGCGTCCCGGCCCGGAAATGAAAAAGTTCGCCAGAGAGTTCGGCGAGAAGATGGGCCGCGGCGAGGGTAAGCTTGTGGCGGGCGATCCGGCGCCGGACTTCCAGCTCAAGCGCCTGCATTCGGAGGACAGCGTGCGGCTCTCCCGGTTCCACGGAGTCCGGCCGGTGGCGCTCATTTTCGGCAGCTACACTTGACCGCCGTTCCGGTCCCAGGTAGGGGCCCTGAACGCGATGTATGAGAAGTACAAGGACCAGGTGGAGTTTCTGCTGGTCTACATCCGGGAAGCGCACGCCACCGACGGCTGGCAGACGCCGCGCAACGAGCGCGAAGGGGTACTGCTGGAGACGGCCAAGAGCTTCGAGCAGAAGGAAGACCACGCCACCTCCTGCGTGCGCAAGCTGGACATCCGGTTTCCGACCCTCATCGACAACATGGACAACACGGTCGAGTCGGCCTATTCGGCCTGGCCGGACCGGATCTACCTGGTGGGCCGCGACGGGCGCATCGCGTTCAAGGGCTGCGTCGGCCCGCAGGGGTTCAAGCCGTGGGAGCTGGAACTGATGATTCAAAACGAATTGCAATAAACGTCGGGAGAAAACGTGCGATTCATCTCAACATGCCTGTTTTCGGCCGCACTGATCTGGGCGCAGGAGGATCATTCCCGTCATACGCACGCGGTGGCCGGGCTCGGCTCGGTCAAATTCGCTACCACGTGCAGCTCGGCCGGGCAACAGCAGTTCAGCCGCGCCATCGCCCTGCTCCACTCCTTCGGATACGCGGAAGCGCGCACTGCTTTCCAGAACACCGCCAAAGCCGATAACGGCTGCGCCATCGCCCATTGGGGCGAAGCTATGACCTGGTATCACCCCATTTGGCTACCGCCTTCTCCGGAAGAGTTGAAACAGGGCGCCGCGGCCATCGAGCGGGCCCTCGCCACTCCCGCCGGGAGCCGGCGCGAGCGAGACTACATCGAGGCCCTGGCGGCGTTCTACAAGGATTGGCAGGGAACGGAGCATCGCAGCCGGGCGGCCGCCTACGAGCAACGCATGGCAGGAGTGCATGGCCGCTACCCTGCCGATGACGAGGCCGCCATTTTCCACGCGCTCCAGATTCTGTCCCTCGGATACCTCGATCCGACCGACAAGACCTACAGCAGGCACAAGCAGGCCGCCAAAATACTGAACTCGGTGCTGCCCCGCAACCAGGATCATCCCGGGGTGGCCCATTACGTGATCCACAGCTTCGACTTTCCGTCGCTCGCCAACCTGGCTCTGCCCGCGGCCCGCGCCTACGCCAAAATCGCCCAGGACGCCTCCCACGCACAGCACATGCCTTCGCACATCTTCATTCGCCTGGGCCTGTGGGACGACTCCATTTCCTCCAACATCGCCGCGGCCGCCGCCGCCGTCAGCCAGGCCCAGCGCACACACGGCGGTGGGGGCGCCTTCGACCAGCTCCACGCCATGGACTACCTGGTTTACGCCTACCTCCAGAATGCCCAGGACCACAGCGCGCGGCGTGTGCTTGACCAGATGGCCGCCATCTCGCGCCTCGACGAGCAGCAGTTCGCGGCTGCGTATGCGTTTGCCGCCGCGCCCGCCCGTTACGCTCTGGAACGCCGCGACTGGAAGGCCGCCGCGCGACTGGAGCTCGCCCCCGCATGGTTCCCCTGGAACCGCTTTCCCAACGTCGTCGTGCTGCTTCAGTTTGCCCGCGCCATCGGCGCCGCCCGTGCCGGCGATCACGCCACGGCGACCGGCGCGGTCCAGGCGATCACCGGCGTTCGCAAGGCGCTCCCTCCCTCGCGCGACTACGACTGGTCCGGCGCCATCGGTGCGCAGTGGGAGGCCGCTTCCGCATTGCTCGCTTACGCCGAGGGGAAGAAGGAGGAAGGCCTCGAGGCGCTCCGCCGGGCTGCCGATCGCGAGGACTCCATCGACAAACACCCGGTCACACCGGGCGCCGTCCTTCCTGTTCGGGAAATCCTGGCCGACCTGCTCGTTGAAAACGGCCGGCATACCCAGGCGCTGGCTGAGTACGAAGCCGTGCTGAGAGTGGCGCCTCGCCGGTTCAACTCCGTCGCCGGCGCGGCCGGATCCGCTCAGGCGGCCGGCGACGCTGTCAAGGCCCGCCGGTTCTACACCGAGTTGCTGAAGCTGGCCCAAAAAGCTGAAGTCGACCGGCCGGAGATCTCGCTGGCTCGCGCGTTCCTGGACCAAAACACGAAGAACAGGTGACGCCTGCCGCTGCGCTACCGCCTACCCGTCGGTATCATCTCAATGCCGTGCTTGGTAACAATGCTGACGTGCCCGACCCACGAGTGTTCAGCGCGCAGCGTTCTGTCAACGAGTGGCTCCAGGTTCTCGGGAACCGCCGGATACAACCGAAGCAGAATCACGCCGCAACGTTCGAGGGCGCCGGGCCGTTGCAGCGCGAGCTGCCAGAAGTCCTTGTCGAGGGTCAAGACCAATCGGCCATCCGCTTCCGCGCGCTCGAGCAAGTCTCGATCCTTCAGGCCGGGACAGTCCGTCCGTGCCCAGAGAATATCGTGACCTTGACGACGGAAAACCTCGACAATCGGGCGAGGAAAATTCTCATCCGCCAGAATTCTCATTCAGGCAGGGATCGGGTAGGCCTTGTACTCGTGCGCGAGATAGCTCGCGTAGGACAAGCAGGCGAGGATGTCTTCTCGCGTCAGGCCGGAGTAGTTCGCAAGAATCTCGCTTTCGGACTGGCCGGCGGCCAACAGCTCCAGAATGAACTCGACTGCGATGCGAGTACCGCAGATCACCGGCTTGCCCGCCAAGATCTCGGGATCAACGATAATGCGTTCCGGCCACGGCATGAATCCATCATACCTCGGCGCGAGTCCGTCGCACCGCCGATTCCAAGGGCGCTGTGACCCCTGCGACATTGAGTATCTTAATCGGAATGCCGCGGCAGGATTCCACCCCCCCCTGGCAGATGGAACTGATGATTCAAAACGAGTTGTCTCTATTCAGTGGCTACGGCTCCCACCTGGGATTGTGCCCGACGCTCGCAACAGGGATTGCCTGAGTGCCGGACTTCGGGTGATAATAGAACTTGGTGCATCCAACACGAGCGAGAGGGTCCTCGGGACCCCCGGGGGTTGATGCGTGAAACGGTCGGGTTCGGACGACTCCTTACGCTGTTCCTTCTGCCATAAGAGCCAGGAAGTTGTCGGGAAGCTGATCTCCTCCCCGAGCGACTATCCCCGCGCCTATATCTGCGACGAGTGCATCGCGGTCTGCAACTCGATCCTGGAAGACGACCGGCACGAGCCCGCCCACGGCGCTGCCCACAAGCTGCCCAAGCCGCTCGAGCTGAAGGAATGCCTGGATCAGTACGTCATCGGCCAGGATGCGACGAAAAAGAAGCTGGCGGTGGCTGTCTACAACCACTACAAGCGCATCCACATGAACAAGCACACCTCCACGGCCGAGGTGGAGCTGGGCAAGAGCAATATTCTGCTGATCGGGCCGACCGGGACGGGGAAGACGCTGCTCGCCCAGACGCTGGCGCGGATTCTGGAAGTGCCCTTCGCCATCGCCGACGCCACCACCCTGACCGAGGCCGGCTACGTCGGCGAGGACGTGGAGAACATTATCCTGCGGTTGTTGCAGAACGCCGACTGGGATGTGCAGAAATGCCAGCAAGGGATCATTTACATCGACGAAATCGACAAAATCGCGCGCAAGGACGAGAACCCCTCCATCACCCGCGATGTATCGGGTGAGGGCGTGCAGCAGGCGCTGCTGAAGATTCTGGAAGGCACCATCGCCAACGTGCCGCCGCAGGGCGGACGCAAGCACCCGCACCAGGAATTCACGCCGGTGGATACCACTAACATCCTGTTTATCTGCGGCGGGGCGTTCGTCGGCCTGGAGAAGGTGGTGGGCCGGCGGGTCGGCAAGTCCACGATCGGGTTCCGGGATCAGAATCGGGGGCAGGAAGAGTCGGCCCGCAAGCCGGGCTCCAGCGGACGCCGCGACGGCAACCTGCTGGGCAAGGTTCAGCCGATGGATATGATCAAGTTCGGGTTCATCCCGGAGTTCGTGGGCCGGCTGCCGGTGATCGGCATTCTCGAAGAGCTGGATCGGGACGCCCTGGTGCAGATCCTGACCCGGCCCAAGAACGCCATCGTGCGGCAGTACCAGCGGCTGCTGGAGTACGAAAGTGTTAGACTGAAGTTTAGCGACGAGGCGCTGGATGCCATCGCCGGCTTGGCGATGGAGCGCAAGTTGGGGGCGCGGGGACTGCGGATGATCCTCGAGGATCTGATGCTGGACCTGATGTACCACCTGCCCTCGCACAAGAAGGCGCGGGAGTTCATCGTCACCAAGGAGATGGTTATAGGCCAGAAGATCAGCCTGGCGCTCTTGGAAAAGGCCGGCTGATTCGAACGGGCAGGCCGCCGGCTCCCGGCCGCGCCCGCGCAAGTCTTCCGCAATCGAGCCGCCGGCGAACCCGGACACCCTCAACAACCGATGCTGACTTCCAAAGAAAAGACCGAACTGAAACGCCTGCCGATGATGCCCATCCGCGACGTGGTCATTTTCCCGCACATGATGACGCCGTTCGTGGTGGGGCGGGAATCCAGCGTCCGGGCGCTGGAAGAGGCGCTGATGGGGGACAAGAAGATCTTCCTCGCCACCCAGCACGACGCTTCCGTGGACGAGCCCCGGCCGGACGAGATCTTCGGCGTCGGCACCATCGCCAACATCGTCCAGAGCCTGAAGCTCCCCGACAGCAATATCAAGGTGCTGGTGGAAGGCATCGAGCGCGCCAAGCTGGTGTCGGTCGGCGAGGAGGAGGGTTTCTTCCGCGCCACCGTGCAGACGTTCCGCTTCAAGGTGGAGGCCGGACCGCAACTGGACGCCCTGGTCAGCCGCGTTACGACGCTGTTCGAGCAATACGTCAAGCTGAGCCAGAACCTGAATTACGAGACCATGATCGCCGCCATCCGCGTGGAGGACCCGGGGAAGCTGGCCGACACGGTGGGCGCCAACCTCCAGTTGACCCTCGAGGAGAAGCAGGACCTGCTGGAGATTTTCGATCCCATCGACCGGCTGACGCGCGTGGCCGAGATGCTGGACATCGAGATCGAGAAGCTCGGCATGGACCGCAGCATTCAGGGCCGTGTGAAGCGCCAGATGGAGCGGGCGCAGAAGGAGTACTACCTCAACGAGAAGATCAAGGCGATCCAGAAGGAGCTGGGCCGGGGCGAGAAGAGCGAGATCGACGAGCTGAAGAAGAAGATCGAGACCGCCGGCATGACCAAGGACGCCCACGAGAAGGCGACGGCCGAGTTGAAGCGGCTGGAGAACATGCCGCCGATGTCGGCCGAGTCCACCGTCTCGCGCAATTACCTGGACTGGCTGCTGGCCGTGCCGTGGAAGAAGCGCACCAAGGAGATCCGCGACCTGAAGTTCGCCGAGCAGGTGCTGGAGTCGGACCACTACGGGCTGGAGAAGATCAAGGAGCGGATCCTGGAATTCCTCGCCGTGCGCCGGCTGGTCAAGCATCCCAAGGGCTCCATTCTGTGCTTTGTCGGGCCGCCGGGAGTGGGCAAGACTTCGCTGGGGATGTCGATCGCCAAGGCGACCGGCCGCAAGTTCGTGCGGCTGTCGCTCGGCGGAGTGCGCGACGAGGCGGAGATCCGCGGCCACCGGCGCACCTACATCGGCGCGCTGCCCGGCCAGATCATCCAGATGATGAAGAAGGCGGCCACGCGCAACCCGGTGTTCATGCTCGACGAAGTGGACAAGATGTCGATGGACTTCCGCGGCGATCCCTCCGCGGCCCTGCTGGAGGTGCTCGATCCGGAACAGAACTACATGTTCATCGATCACTACCTGGACGTGGAATACGACCTGAGCCAGGTGTTTTTCATCGCCACCGCCAACGTGCTGCACACCATACCCCCGGCGCTGCAAGACCGCATGGAAGTCATCCGGATGAGCGGCTACACCGAACTGGAGAAGCTGGAGATCGCCAAGCGGTTCCTGGTGCCCAAGCAGACCAGGCAAACCGGGGTAACTGACCAGACCATCCAGTTCACCGACCCGGGCCTCCAGCGGCTGATTCTGTCCTACACGCGCGAGGCCGGAGTGCGGAACCTGGAGCGGGAGATCGGCAATATCTGCCGCAAGGTGGCGCGCAAGGTTGTGACCACCCAGACCGCCAAGAAGGGCGCCCAGATGCCGCGCCAGCTCATCGACGCCCCGAACGTCAGCGATTTCCTGGGGCCGTACAAGTACCGCGATCTGGAGGCGGACAAGAAGAATGAGATCGGTGCGGCCGTGGGCCTGGCCTGGACGGAGGTGGGCGGGCAGTTGCTCACCACCGAAGTGACGATCATGGAGGGGCGGGGCAAGCTGACTACCACCGGGAAACTGGGCGAGGTGATGCAGGAGTCTGCCCAGGCGGCGATGAGCTACGTGCGGTCGCGGGCGCACCTGTTCGGCCTGCCGCGCGATTTCTACCGCCAGATGGACATCCACGTTCACGTCCCGGAGGGGGCCATTCCCAAAGACGGCCCGTCGGCGGGCATCACCATCGCCACCAGCATTCTGAGTGCGCTGGCGAAGGTGCCGGTCCGCTGCGACGTGGCCATGACCGGAGAGATCACTCTGCGCGGCAAGGTGCTGCCTATTGGCGGGCTGAAGGAGAAACTGCTGGCCGCGCACCGCCATGGCATCCGTGAGGCGATTGTGCCCAAGGACAACGAGAAGGATCTGCCGGACATCCCGGAGAACATCCGCGCGGAGATGAAACTGAACTTCGTCGAATCCATGGACGAGGTGCTGAAGATCGCCCTGGAACGGGAAATCCAGGTCCTCCCGCTGCCGGCCGGCGCGCCCGTGGTGGAGATGGTCGCCGGGCGGCCGCCCGAGGAAGAGCGGACCAACTGATCTTCGTCATTAAGACTTAGGGGACGGTCGCGGGACTCGCTCCGCGACCTGGTCACGAAAATCGGATAGTGTAATCAACGACGCCAAGGTCGGCAATACACACGCCGGCGCCGGCAGCGACCGGACCGGCGCGGTGAGCGCTACCGGCCGGATTGTGAGGAAAACTTGGCAAACGATCTAGAAAACACACCGCAGGAGACGACCACCGCCACCACAGCGCCAGTCGAGGCTCCCGCGGAACAGAAGGATTCCGGGGAAGACCAGAAGGCGCCGGACGGGAAGGCCGATGCCACCGTGGCGACGCCACCTTCGCCACCTTCGCCACCTTCGGCACCGCCACCGTCGACGCCACAAGCCCCTGGGGGCCGCAGGCATGGGCGGGGTTTCGGAGGAGGGGGGGCCAGGGAGCGCGACGCCGTCAGCCTGGACCTGGCCGAGCTCAAGGAGATGAGCATCCAGAATCTCAACCAGGTGGCCAAGGACCAGGGTCTCACCGGCACTGCCAGCATGCGCAAACAGGACCTGATTTTCAAAATCCTGCAAGTGCAGGCCGAAAAATCCGGTCTGATCTTCGCCGAAGGGGTCCTGGAGTGCCTGCCCGACGGGTTCGGCTTCCTGCGGGCGCCGGAGTACAACTACCTGCCCGGCCCCGACGACGTCTACGTCTCGCCGTCGCAGATCCGCCGCTTCGATCTCCGCACCGGGGACACCATCTCGGGCCAGATCCGTCCGCCCAAGGAGGGCGAGCGCTACTTCGCCCTCATCAAGGTGGACGCCATCAATTTCGAGCCGCCCGAGGAGGCGCGCAACAAGATCTTCTTCGACAACCTGACGCCGCTCTACCCGGACGAGCGCATTCGGCTGGAGACCGCCAAGGAGAACTTCTCCGGCCGCGTCATGGACATGCTGACGCCGATCGGCAAGGGACAGCGCGGCCTGATCGTCGCCCCGCCCCGCACCGGCAAGACCATGCTGTTGCAGAGCATCGCCAACTCGGTCACCACCAACCACCCGGAGACCTCGCTCATCGTGCTGCTGATCGACGAGCGGCCCGAGGAGGTGACCGACATGCAGCGCTCGGTCAAGGGGGAGGTGATCAGCTCGACCTTCGACGAGCCGGCCACGCGGCACGTGCAGGTGGCCGAGATGGTCATTGAGAAAGCCAAGCGCCTGGTGGAGCACAAGCGCGACGTCGTCATTCTGCTCGATTCCATCACCCGGCTGGCGCGCGCCTACAACTCCGTCGTGCCACCGTCGGGCAAAGTGCTCTCCGGCGGCGTGGACTCCAACGCCCTGCAACGCCCAAAACGCTTTTTCGGCGCCGCCCGCAACATCGAGGAGGGCGGCTCGCTGACCATCGTCGCCACCGCGCTCATCGATACCGGCAGCCGCATGGACGACGTCATCTTCGAGGAGTTCAAAGGCACCGGCAACCTGGAAATCCACCTGGACCGCAAGCTGGTCGACAGGCGTATCTTCCCGGCCATCGACATCAACAAGAGCGGCACGCGCAAGGACGAGCTGCTGCTGCCCAAGGAGGAGCTCAACCGGGTCTGGGTGCTGCGCAAGGTGCTCAGCCCGCTCTCGCCGGTGGAGTCCATCGAGCTGCTGCTGGACAAGCTGGGTAAAACCAAGAGCAATGGGGAGTTCCTGTCCTCCATGAGTGGTTAGCCCGAGGGCGCTCCGCCGAACCAGGTCGCTCTTGGCCGGGCGCGCTTCCACCGATTCCACCTTGCGTTCGAATTCCCGGTAAGCCGAGCGCAGCACCCCGAGGAAGTAGTTCCACCAAGGAACGATCTCATTTCTGCCGTCATGGCGACCTTGGGAGCATCCGCGTGCCTGAAGAGCAAGGGCACGCTGGAAGCCGCGCAGCACATCGCCAACCACGAGTCGCCGCGGACGACCAAGTCATACGACCGGCGACAGGATGAGATTTCGCTCGATGAGGTCGAGCGGATATTGATTTAGGCCGCTCGCTTAATTGTTCAAACCAGCTCGATGCGTAGATCACGACCGATAGCGTGTGCCGCGCGCGATAGGGTCTGCAGCGTCACCGAGACATTGCCAGGATCGAGAAGACGATCAAGCGCCGCGCGGCTTGTTTTCATGCGCCGCGCCATCTCTACCTTGCTGATTTTGCCCTTCTCCATCGCTTGCTGAACTTGCCAGGCCAGCGTCTCTTTCAGTACGACCGTGCGGGTCTCTTCGAGGACGCCTTCCTCTTTCAGGAAGTCGTCCAGTGACGAGCCGATATGCTTGTTGCGCTTTTTCATTTCGTAACCTCCTTCATTCTCCGTTTCGCCAGGGCCAGGCCTCCCAATCGGCCAGCCGAACTGCACCCGCATGAGGTCGAGCCCGATAGCGTGACGGTCGTCCTTGTCGAGGCCGCGCAGCCAATCGAGCACCGGCGCCCTGCCCGCTTCCGTGCGGTAAAACCGGACCGGCATCTCCGGGTTTTGTTCTTTACCCATCGCGCACAAATCCAGTATGTACCAAAAATGATACAATGTCCACTAGTACATCGCTTCATTGCACAGTATCCTGACTAACCGGGGTCAGGGCATCGAACTTCTTCCAGCGGTGAACCACGGGTGCGGCGTTGATTTCGGCGATTCCCAGCAGGATGCGCTCCCTGAGTTCCTCCCAGGATTGCACCCGGATATGTCCCAGGAAGGTACGCGCCATCTGCCAAAGAGGGTCTCGACGATATTGAGCCACGACCTATGCTTGAGCGTCAACACGTACTGAAAACGGTTGGCCCGGGCAGCCAGATATGAATTCGCGGCTGCAATGCCGCCTTTCGACGCGAGCGGTGACATGCCCCTCGTGCAGATCCAGCGCCGCGAGAATCGAACAGGTGCCGAGCCGTTTGTATTCATGATCGCGGCCGACGTCGGGAGGCTTTCGGCAGCGCCTCGCGCCGAACATGCTGCGCCAGTAAACGCCGCGGCCACAGCCCCGCGGCGTAGCCGAGTTCCTTTGGTTTTGAACATGCCAGATTGCCCCGTGCCCGCCTGAACAGGTGATCTGAAAACCGACAAGCGCATGCGATACTTGTGGCTAGGGTAAGGTTAGAACGGCACTGGGAGGACTCGCAGGGGAACGATTTCCTGGGCGCGGGGATAACCTCTTGGATTACAATATCGTCAGAGACATTGAGAGGGGCGGGCTCGACTCGCCTCCGTAACGATAAGGTACAAGCCATGCAGACCCAAAGAAGCGGCGCACCGGCGCCTGGAGTACCTCAACAGCCCCCCGTTGGTCCCGCGGTAGTAGAGCCTCGGGCAACTCCCCAGAAGCCGAGGCGCTGGCCGTGGCTGGTTGCTGTCGTTATCTTGTTGACCGGTGGGGCTTTACTTTACTGGCAACGCCAGGCCAACCAGACCCAGGACGCAGCGATAAAACCCGTGGCCGCCATCCGTATGGCCAAGGTAACCGCTGGAGGCGTTCAAAGAACCATGCGGCTGACCGGCACGACGGCGGCTGAGCGGTTCGTCTCCATGGTCACCCCGCAGATGCGCGGCAGCCGCAGCAGCTTTGGCCGGGGCGGGCCCGGCGGGGGAGGCCCCGGCGGGGGCGGCTCCAGTAGTGGAGGTGGCGAGCGGGGCAGCAGGGGTAGTTCAGGGAGTGGCGGTGGTGGCTCCTCGGTCGCCTCTCTGTCTTCGATGTCTGGATCCAGAGGTGGCGGCGGAGACCGCCCGTCCGGGGAAAGAGGCGGCGGCACCGCCTCGGTTGAGGGTACGATGGGCGGCGCCGGGGGAAGCATGGCGTCCACGGCGGGCGCCTCAGGTATGGGCATCAGCGCCTCCCGTGGTGCTTCGGCGCTGCGTGCGGCCACCAGCCGAGTCGGCAGCCGTACCCCCTCGCGCAGCTCCTCCGGCTCCGGCTCGCAGGCGAGCTCCGGCTCGATGGGCTCGGAGGGGATGGGCTCGACTTCCGGCTCCCTGTTCGGCGGCGGCGGTCCGGGCGGCGGCGGCGGAGGCGGAGGCAGTCCGGGCGGCGGCGGCGGAGGGGATTTCGCCCTGGTGCTGCAAACCACAGTCAAGCCCGGCTCGATGGTGAAGAAGGGCGACATGGTGGCCGAGTTCGACCGGCAGAGCATGCTGAACCGGCTGGATGACTACCGTTCGAGCGTCGCCCAGACGGAAGCCAGCTTCAAGAAAACCAAGGCCGAGCTGGATGTTTCCCGCAAGGCCCACGACCAGACCATCCTGACTGCCAGAGGGGACCTGGAGAAGGCCCGGCTGGACCTGAAGACCATCCCGGTGGTTTCAGCCATCGACGCCGAGCGGCTGAAGCTGGCGCTCGAGGAGTCCGAGGCGCGCCACAAGCAGCTTCTGACGGAGGTGCGTTTTGTCGAGACGTCGCAGAAGGCCCAGTTGCGGGATTCCGAGCTGGAGTTGCAACAGTCGCGGGTTGAGTTGCGGCGGAGCGAAGCCAACGCCGAGCGCATGGTCGTCCGCGCGCCGATCGACGGGCTCACGGTGATGCAAAGCATGATCCGCGGCTCGGAGTTCGACCAGATCAAGGAAGGCGACCAGCTCTATCCGGGCATGCCGTTCATGCAGATCGTCGATCCCAGCTCGATGGTGATCAACGCCACTTTGAACCAGGTGGACGTCGAGAAGCTGCGCCTCGGCCAGAAGGCGCGTGTGCGATTCGACGCCTTCCCCGGTCTGGAGCTTCCCGCGGTCATCCACTCGATCGGGACCGTCACACGCGCCAGCCGCTACCGGCCGGATTACGTCAAGGAGCTGCCCGTGTCGCTGAAGCTGACGAAGATGGATCCGCGGGTGATTCCGGACCTCTCGGTGAGCGCCGACGTCATCCTGGAATCCGAGCAGAACACCGCGGTGGTCCCGTTGGCGGCCGTGTTTGCCGGTGAGGGTGGAAGCTCCACGCCGGCTGTCTACGTCCGCCAGCCGACGGGGTGGCAGCGCCGCCCAGTCGTGCTGGGCGCCGCCAGCAATACGGAAATCGCCGTTCGGTCCGGGTTGCGAGCCGGCGAAGAGGTGGCGCTCGAGCGTCCGCCCCAGGCGCTGCCGTAGGTTTCCGGAGGTTTCCGATGTCCAAGGATCTCAAGCCCAAGCAGAGGCTCGGCCAGCACCTTTCGCGCAAGAAAAGGCTCTTCATCTGGACGCTGCTGGTGACCGGCGGCGGCGGCGGCAGTTGGGCCGCCTACCGCTACGCCACCCCGGAAACCACCGTCGAGGTACCGTCCGCGCGTGCGCGGCGGGGCGAGTTCGTCATCAGCGTGCGCTCCCGCGGGGAGATCCGCAGCAGCAACTCGGTGATCCTGGCCGCGCCGCAAGTGCCGGATCCTCGGATCGTGAAGCTGGCCGAATCGGGCAAGCCAATCAAGAAGGGCGACGTGGTGGTGGAGTTCGACGCCGCCCAGCAGGAGCAGTTCTTCCTGGAGCGCAACACCAGCGTCCGCACGGTGGACAGCGAGATCGTCCAGATCAAGGCGTCCCACAAGATCGTCGTCGAGATGGACAGCATGAACCTGATGACCGCCGAGTACAACCTGGAGCGGGCCAAGCTGGAGGCGAGCAAGGCCGAGGTGGTCTCGGAGATCGAGGGGGCCAAGAACCGCATCGAAGTCGGGATTACCGAGGGCGAGCTCGGGCAGGTCAAGACGACCATCAATTCGCACGGCATCGTCCAGGGGGCGGACCTGGACCGGTTGCAGCAGAAGAAGGACAAGACGGTGCGCGACCTGGACCGGGCCAAGGGCTATCTCTCGAAGATGGCCATTCGCGCCCCGATCGACGGCGTGGTGAACATTCTGCCCAATTTCCGCAGCTCGGGTTCGTTCGGCTCCTCGCCGCCGCCGTTCAAGGAGGGGGACAGGGCCTGGACGGGCGCGCCCATCGCCGAGATCCCCGACCTGACCCAGATGCGCATCGAGTTGAAGCTGGACGAGGTGGACCGCGGGCGGTTGCAGATGGGCCAGCAGTTGCGTCTCCGCGTGGACGCGATTCCGGACAAGGAATTCCTCGCCGAACTGGACTGGATCAGCCCCATCGCCGCCATCGCCTGGCGCGGCATGGGACTGACCGAGAAGACCTTCCCCGCCCGGGCGACGCTGAAGAACCTGGACCCACGGCTGCGACCGGGAATGAGCGCCTCGGCGGAGATCATCATCGAAAGCCAGGGCAACGCGCTCATGATCCCGGCGCGGGCCAGCATCGTGCGCGGCGGCAAGCCGGCCGTCTACCTGATGCGCAAGGGCCTGGACTACGAGATCCGGTCGATTGAGGTGGGCAGGCGCAACGAAACCGACCTGGTCGTGGTGAAAGGGCTCAAGCCCGGCGACCAGGTGGCGCTGGAGAACCCGGTCGAGGTAGCCAAGAGGGCCAAGAAGCTGTAACGGCCCGAATACGCTGTTTGGGCCGCGTCAGCAGGCGGAGTCTCAGCAATGAAAAAAATCGTATTTCGTCTGATTCTGGTGGCAGGTGTCGGAGCGCTCGGCTGGGGAGGCTGGCGGCTGATGCAGGCCATGCCGCAGCGACAGCAGCAGCAGATTCCCACCGCCCGTGTTCGCCGCGGCGACGTGGTGGTCCGCACCTACTCGCGCGGCGAGCTGCGCGCCGTCCGCTCGGCGACCCTCACCGCGCCCAACCTGTTCGGCACGGTTCAGGTAACCAAGCTGGCGCCGCTCGGCAGCTTCGCGCGGGAGAAGGACCTGGTGGTGGAGTTCGACGACGCCGAGGTGCAGTCGCGCCTGGAGGAGAAACAGATCGAGTTGGAGCAGATCGACGAGCGCTTCAAGAAATCCTCCGCCGACCTGGCCGTCCGCGACAACCAGGACCAGGTCGAGCTGTTGCGCACCCGTTACTCGGTGCGCCGCGCGGAGCTGGAGGTCAAACGTAACGAGCTGCTGAGCGCCATCGACGCCAAGCGCAACCTCCTCAACCTGGAGGAGTCCCGCCGCCGGCTCAAGCAACTGGAAAGCGACATCAAGTCGCGCCAGGAGCAGGCCAGGGCCGAGCTGGCCGTTCTCCAGGAAACCAAAACCAAGGCGCTGCTGGAGCTCAACCGGGAGAGACAGCGGCTCAACCAGGTGAAGCTGCTGTCGACCATGAGCGGTCTGGTCGCGGTGCGGCAGTCGCGTCCGATGTTCTTCTTCTCCGGCATGCAGTTGCCCGACATTCGCGAGGGCGACCAGGTGCAGCCGGGCATGCCGGTGGCCGATGTGCTGGACCTGTCGGAAATGGAAGTGCTGGCGAGGGTGGGCGAGCTGGATCGCGCCAACCTCCACGAAGGCCAGGAAGTCCTGATCCGTCTGGACGCGCTCGGCGGCAAGAACCTCAACGGCAAGATCAAGTCCATGAGCGGCACCGCCAGCGCCAACGTGTTCGCCAACGATCCGGCCAAGAAATTCGACGTGGTCTTCGAGCTCGATATGCGCCAGCTCCTCAAGCACCTGGGCGCCAGGCAGGAACAGATCGACCGCCTGATGGCCCAGGCCGAACAGAACCGCAAGAAGCCGCAGATGTCCGCTTCGACCTCCCCGATGATGATGGGAGGCCCTCCCGGCGGCGGCGGCATGATGGTGATGCAGACGGGCGGCGCTCCGGGTGGTGGCGGTCCCGGCGACGGCGGTGGTGGCGGTCCGCGGACGCTCTCGATGACGATGGGTCCTGGTGGTCCGCAAGGTGGCCAGGGCGCGGGTCCAGGCGGCGCCCCCGGGGCAGGCGGCCCTGGCGGCGTGTCCGATGAGGCCCGCCAGAAAATGCGCGAAGCCTTCCAGCAAGCCCTGGGCGGTCGCAATATGCAGGACCTCTCCGATGAGGAACGCCAGAAAGTGATGGAGAAGATCCGCTCATCGCTTCCCGCCGGGGCCCAGGTACAGACGGGCGGCGGCCGTGGCGGCCGCGGTGGAGAGAGAGCCGGCGAGCGCAAGGAAGGCGAGCCAGGCGAAGCGGGCCAGCGCGGAGAAGGTCGCCAGCGCGGTGAAGGCGGCGGCCAGCGCGGAGAAGGTCGCCAGCGCGGAGAAGGCGGCCAGCGCGGAGAAGGCGGTGGTCCAGCCGGGTTCGGCGGCCCCATGTTCGGGATGGGTGCGGCGCAGCGGTTCAGCGAGCAGGACCTGGCGAACGCAAAACTTCCTCCGCCGCCGGAGGAAGACAGTCAACTGGACGTCCTGTTGCGGCCAGGCCTGCTGGCCGACGTCGAGATCATCGTCGAAAAGATCCCGAACGCCATTCATATCCCGGTGCAGGCGCTGTTTGAAAAGGGCGGCAAGCCGATGGTCTACGTCATGGCCGCCAACCGCTTCGAGGAGCGCATGGTCAAGCTGCTCAAGCGGAGTGAATCCACCATCGTCATCGCCGAAGGAGTCAAGGCGGGCGAGGTGGTGGCGCTGGCGGATCCCAACGCCAAGCAGGGCGGCAAGTCGAAAGCGGGTAAATCGGGCTCCGAGGGCGGCGGCGGGAGCGGTGTGCCCGCCATGGGCGGGGGCCAGGGAGGCCGGTAATGGCGGTTTTTTCCGGCTATCTCCCCGAGTTGTACATGGGGCTTTCCAGCCTCCTGGTGCACAAGCTGCGCAGCGGCCTCACCATGCTCGGCATGATCTTCGGCGTCGGCGCGGTAGTGGCGATGCTGTCGATCACCGCGGGGGCGCAGAAGGAGATGATGAGCTACATCGACCTGCTCGGCGTCAACAACATCATCATCGAAGCCAAGGAAGCGGTGGACCGCAACGAGCTCCAGGCCAGGCGCCTGGTCTCGCCGGGCCTGACGTTTCGCGATTTCCGGGCGATCGCCGAGAACGTGCCGGGGATCGAAGCGCTGACGCCGCGCAAGCGCTTCAAGCCGCTGAAGATCCTCCCCAAGACCACCCAGGAGCCGCCGCTGCTGATCGGAGTGACGCCTTCCTACTTCCAGATCCACAGCCTCAAGGTGGTCGATGGCCGCTTCTTCACCGACGCGGAGAACCAGGATTCGTCGCCGGTGTGCGTTCTGGGCGAGTCGGCCAAGGTGAACCTGCTCGGCTATGACAACGCGGTCGGCAAGTTCATCAAGGTCAACGACGGCTGGCTGGAAGTGATCGGGGTGCTGGGGCAGCAGGAGGCGTCCGACACCGAGGTGGAGGGGGTGGAGGTGGTCAACCGCAACAATCTGGTGATCACCCCGCTGAACACCGCCATGCGCCGCTACGAGGACAACAACAGCTACCTGAAAGACGAGATCGACGGCATCTACATCAAGGTTTCGAACGGCTCGGATTCCATCGATACCGCCAGCGTCGTCAGCGCGATCCTGACGGCGACGCACAAGGACGCCGGCGATTTCACCGTCACCGTGCCCGCCGGACTGCTCGAGCAGAAGCGGCGGACGCAGTTCATCTTCAGCATCGTCATGATCTGCATCGCCGGCATTTCGCTGCTGGTGGGCGGCATCGGCATTATGAACATCATGCTGGCGACGGTGCTGGAACGCACGCGCGAGATCGGCATCCGGCGCGCGATCGGGGCTCGGCAGGCGGACATCGTCCGCCAGTTTCTGACCGAGGCGGTGCTGATCTCGATCCTCGGCGGGCTGATCGGCATCGGCTTCGGGTACTCGCTGTCGCAAATCATCGCCGCGGCGGCCGGCTGGTCCACGGTGGTGACCACGTCCTCGATCGTGGTGGCGTTCGGCGTCTCGGTCGGCATCGGCCTGCTGTTCGGCATCTACCCGGCGGTGCAGGCGGCGCGCCTGGACCCGATCGAAGCCATCCGCTACGAATAATACGAATAACAGGAAGGCCATGCGATTTTTAACTCTGATTACCGTTCTGCTACCCTGCCTGTGCGGCGCCGCCGACGATCAACTCATCTCGGCCCCGCGGTTCCCGGCGCCGGGCTACTTCCGCAAGCACTTCGCCACGCCCCTGCCGCGGATCGAGATGCAGCCGCCGGTACGCCTGCAAGACTTCGTCGCCGACGCCAAGCTGGAGCTCTCGCTCCGCAATTACATCGAGCTGGTGCTGGCCAACAACACCGACATCCACATCCAGCGGCTGTCGATCGAGCTGCAACGCAACGCCATCACCCGCGCCTTCGGCGTCTTCGATCCGGTGGTCCTGGCCACCTTCCGCAACACCCGCAGCATTACCCCCAGCCAGGACGTGCTGGCCGGGGCGTCCACGCTGAACCAGCTTTCCCAGCCGCTCAACTTCAGCTACCAGCAGACGCTCGAAAGCGGCACCCTGTACAACGTCGGCTTCAGCGGCCAGAAGCTCTCCAGCAACAACACGTTCGCCACGTTCAACCCGGCGCTGTCGGCCAACATCAACTTCAGCTTTACCCAGCCGCTGCTCCGCAACCGCGGCAGCTACGTCACCCGGCTGCCCATCCTGGTTGCCCGCAGCCGGCTGCGCTCGGGCGAGTACAACCTGCAAGACCAGTTGATGCGGCTGCTCCAGTTCTCCGAAAACGCCTACTGGAGCCTGGTGGAGGCGCGCGAGGCGCTGAAGGTTCAGGAGCAGGGACTGGCCCTGGCCGACGCCTTTCTCAAGCGCGCCCAACGCGAGGTCGAGCTCGGCGCCACCTCGCCGCTCGACATTTTCCAGCCGCAGCAGAACTACGCCAACCAGGAGATCTTCGTCACCCAGGCGCGCTACCGGCTGGGGCAGGCCGAAGACACGCTGCGCCGACAGATAGGCGCCGACCTGGACCCGGTGATGCGGAACATGCCGATCTTACCGACCGAGACCGTGCTCCCGCCGGTGGATGACTCGGCGATCGACCGCGAGATGGTGGTGGAGCTTGCCTACCGGAAGCGCCCGGACCTGAAAGCGATCTTGCAGAATCTGGACGTCGACGACCTGAACATCCGCCAGGCGAAGAATACCCTGCTGCCCGACCTCGGCCTGACCGGAACCTACACTTCGACCGGCCGCGGCGGCCCGTTCGTGCAGCGTACCAACGTGTTCGGGCTCGACGGCACGCGCGGCAGCATCGTGCGCACCTTGCCCGGCGGCCTGGGGGATGCGCTCGGCCAGGTGTTCGGCCTCGATTTTCCCATCTACGGCTTCTCGCTGAGCCTGCGGCTGCCGCTGCGCGACCGGCGTGCGGCCGCCGACCTGGCCGACGCCACCGTCAACAAAAGGCTGAACACGCTGCGCGCGCGCAACGTCGAGCAGACCATCCGCCTGGACGTGCTCAACGCGGTCAACCAGGTGGAGAACAGCCGCGCCAGCGTCCGGTTGGCCCAGGTCTCGGTGGACTTCTCGCAGAAGCGCGTCGACGCCGAGCAGAAGAAATACGACCTGGGCGTGACCACCATCTTCTTCCTGCTGGACGCGCAGAACACGCTGACGCGCGCCCAGGCCGACCTGGTGACGCAGTCGGCGCAATACCGGCGCAACCTGCTGAACCTGACGCGGGTGACCGGCGAGCTCCTGGAGGAACGTGGGGTGACGGTACAATGACCGCGTGGGCCGCATACGGATCCTCTCCGACGAGGTAGCCAACAAGATCGCCGCCGGGGAGGTGGTCGAGCGGCCGGCCTCGGTCGTCAAGGAACTGCTGGAGAACTCGCTCGACGCCGGCGCCACCCGGGTGCGCGTCGAGGTGGAGGCCGGCGGACGGCGGCTGATCCGAGTCACTGACGACGGCACGGGGATGCTGCGCGACGACGCGCTGCTCGCCTTCGAGCGCCACGCCACCAGCAAGCTCAGCGACGTCAAGGACCTGCTCGCCATCGACACGCTCGGCTTCCGCGGCGAGGCGCTGCCCTCGGTGGCATCGGTCTCACGGCTGGTGCTGGAGACGCGCTCGGCGGACGAGGAGACCGGCACCCGCGTCGAGATCGCCGGCGGCCGCATCCGGGGCTGCGACGAAGCCGCGCTGGCGCCGGGCACCGTCGTCACGGTGCGCGACCTGTTCTTCAATGTGCCGGCGCGCCGCAAGTTCCTGCGCTCCCAGCAGACCGAGCTGGCGCACATCGCCGGCCTGGTCACCCACTACAGCCTGGCCCATCCGGACAAGACCTTCCAGTTGATGCACGAAGCGAGCGAGCTGCTCCACGCGACGCCGGTGGCGGGCCTGCGCGAGCGCGTTTACCAGGTGTTCGGCAGCCAGGTGGTGGCCGAGCTGGTCGAGCTGGGCGAGCGCACCCGCGAGATGAGTCTGCCGCCTCCTCCCTGGGACCCGGATCAGGCGCCGGAGACCCGTCGCTTCGCGCTCCACGGTTTCGTCTCCCAGCCGCAGGTGCAGAAGCTGAACCGCAACTCCATCTTCCTGTTTGTGAATCGACGGCTGATTCGCGACCGCACGCTGCTGCACGCGCTGACTTCGGCCTACCACAACCTGATGCCGGCCGCCTGCTATCCGTTCGCGCTGCTGTTCCTGGAATGCGACCGCGAAGAGGTGGACGTCAACGTGCACCCGTCCAAGACCGAGGTGCGCTTCCGCCACGGCTCGTTCATTCACGATTTCGTGCGCGACGCCATCCGCGAGACGCTGGTCGCCAGCCGGCCTGTCTCGAGCCTTCCGGCGGAGGCCTTCGGCCAGCCCGCGGCCCGACTTCCCTACTCGGAGTTCTCGCAGCAGATGGAAAGCGCGCGGCTCGGGGAAACGCCGTCGCTGACGCCGCCCCCGGCTTCCTGGGAGGGGCTGCCGGAGTTCACGCTGCGCCCGCAGGCGCCTTCCCCCGCGGCCGGCCGGCTCGATTTTGGTCCAACAAGCGAAATCTCCAACGCGCTGGGGGAGCCCGCCGCGCCGGCGTCGGCGATCTTTTCCCGAAACGTTCCCGATACCCACGGCCCGCTGGCTCCCGAGGCGCTGGCCGGCGCGCCCGCCAGCCTGGACAGCCTCGGCGACTTGCGCCCGCTCGGCCAGATCCACGACAGCTTCATCGTCGCCGCCGGCAACGACGGGCTGTGGATCATCGACCAGCACGTGGCGCACGAGCGGGTCCTGTTTGAGAGCGTGCTCCGCCAGATGGCCGCCGGCCGTGTGGAGAGCCAGCGGCTGTTGCTGCCGGTGGTGCTGGACCTGACCGCCGGGCAGCAGGCCGACTACGGACGCATCTCGGGCGAGCTGACCGCGATCGGCTTCGAGATCGAGCTCATCGGCCCGCGCTCCATCGCGGTCCAGGCTGCGCCGGCGGCGGTGGGCGCGGCTGAGATCGAGAAACTGATCTTCGAGATCCTGGAGATCTCCAGCCGCGAGATGCGGCGGCTGTCGATGGACGACCTGCGGCGGCAGGTGGCCGCCTCGGTGGCCTGCCGCGCGGCGATCAAGATCCACACCCCGCTCGACGACAACAAGATGCGCTGGCTGCTCCAGGCGCTGGCCGTCACCGAGTGCCCCATGAGCTGCCCGCACGGCCGACCGATCGCGCTGCGCTACGCCACGCGGGAGATCCTGCGCGGCTTTCACCGCATCTGATTCGTGAACAGAAATTTCCCGCCCGCCGCCCGCACCGGGTGGAGCGCCTGGCGGCCCGCCAGCTTCTCGATACGCGCCACCGAGGGCCCTTCCACCAGCAGGTAGCAGCGCTTCCCGCTTCCCCAGAGGCGGCGGAAGCCGGCGTCGTCGAGGAACACCCGCGGGGCGTCCGGCGCCCAGGAGCCGTACTCGAGGTTGTTGACGCGGCCGTTCAGCAGCAGGCCGCGAACGCCGGCGTAGAAGAACACCGAAGAGAAGGCGTAGTACTGATTGTCGAAGATCACCTCGCCGCGCGGGGCGCGCGCCAGCGCTTCGGCCAGGGGACGGGAGGAGAGGTAGGGATCGAACGCCACCATCGCCAGGCGGGCGGCGTGCGTGAACAGCGCCATCATCAATGCGGGCGCGAGCAGCCGGCCGCGCCAGGCTCCCGCGGCGCCCACCAGCATCGCCGCCGCTGCCAGCGCAACGGGGAGCTTGAGATAGGCGAACGCGACCGTCGTCAGGTCCCGCAGGTGGCCGAGCGACAGCGTGTACGCCTGGGGGTTCAGGGTCAGCGCGGCGGAGATATCGCCGGGCGCCGGCAGATGGCGCACCTGCCACAGGATCACGCCCAGGACCAGGGCCAGCGCCGTCGCAACCAGCGCCAACAGGCGCGAGCCTCGGCGGATCCAGGCGCCGCCTTCGGCCATCGCCGAGCCCACCAGCAGCGCCAGCGCCGGATAGCAGGGCATCGAATAGTACTCCTGCGTGGTCGAGAAGGTGAAGAACACCAGGATGAAGCCGGCCCAGCACAGCGCCAGCAGCCGCATCCTGCCGGCACGATCCACGGGGCGGAAGCCGAGGCGCGCCACCGCGGGCAGGTAGACGCTCCATGGAAACAGCCACAGCAGGTGCAGCAGCCAGAACCACAGCCGCGGCACGGTATTGTAGTCCCGCGGGTGACGCAGGTTGAGGAAGCGGAGCAGGTGTTCGTTGAAGAAGAAGAACCAGAAGAAGCCGCGGTAGCTGCCGGGCTCGCTGCGCAGCGTGAAGTCAAACCACGGCGGGTTGCGGAGGGTCGCCAGCGCCACCCACGGGACGGCGATCGCGAGCGCCACCAGCGGGCCGCAGAAGGGCCGCAGGCGACGCCACAGGTCCTGCCTGCGCCATTGGCGCGTGAAGGTGAGATACAGCAGGGCGGCGCCGGCGGGCAACACGGCGGCGATGAGCCCTTTCAGAAGAAACCCGACGCCGAGGCTTGCCCAAAAGACCAGCGACCAGCGGCGTGGATGCGGCTCGCCCTCCTCGACCGCGCGCGCCAGCGACCACAGGGCGGCGGTCACGGCGAGCGTCAGCGCCACGTCGGGGATCAGGATGCGGGTGAACAGGAACAGCCCGGCGCAGGTGGCCAGCGCGAGCCCCGCGTAGAGGCCGGCCCGCGCCGAAAAGGCCCAGGCGCCGATGCGCGCCACCAGCCAGCACAGCGCGACGGTCGTCAGCGCCAGCGGCAGGCGCGCCGCCCAGTCGTGGACGCCGAACACCAGGTAGGAGACAGCGATCATCCAGTAGTTCAGCGGAGCCTTCTCCAGGTAAGCCACGCCGTTGAGCCGCGCCGTCACCCAGTCGCCGGAGTCGAGCATGTTGCGCGCGATCTGCGCCTGCACGGCGTCCACGTCGTCCATCAGCGAGGGCGGCCCGAAGACCGGAGGGAGGAAAATGGCGGCCGCGACGGCGACGACGATCAGCTCTTGGCGGAGGTGGCGGAGATGGAAACGATAGGCGCGGCCGGCCGAGCCGCCGGCGCGGTCTGGATCGACCATTGCTTCAGCCAAAGGAACAAGGTTAGCAGACCGAACAGGTGGTATCCGGCGTTGCGACGGCGCTCGAGGTGCGCGCGCAGGACGCCTTCGACGGCCTCCCAGCGGAACAGGCCGGTCTGGCGGACGGCCGTCTCGGTGAGGGTATCGAGCAGCAGCGTCCGGAGGGGACCGCGGAACCAGTCGTGCGCCGGGATGTCGAAGCCCTCCTTCGGGCGGCCGAGGATCTCGGGCGGGAGCTTGTCGCGCATCAGCTCGCGCAGGATGAACTTCAGCCGCGATCCGCGGATCTTCCAATGCTCGGGCAGCGAGGCGGCGAACTCCACGATGCGGTGATCGAGAAACGGCGGCCGCACCTCGAGCGAGTGCGCCATGCTCATGCGGTCGCACTTGTAGAGAATGTCGTCGGGCAGGTAGCACAACTGGTCGATCCACAGGAAGCGGTTGAGCGTGCCGCCGCGGGCTTCCCCGGAGAGCCGCTCGTAGAGCCGCGCCACGGAGGGGTAATGCCGGGCCTCGTACAGCGCGCGCTTCTCCTCGTCCGAAAAGGCTCCGTTCCAGTAGAGGTGCGCCGCGTCAGGCTCGAGCAGCGAACCCTCCAGGAAGCGCTTCAGCTTGTACTCGAAGCCGATTTTTTCATCCGAGACCGCGAGCGTTCGGGCGGCGGCCAGCGCCAGGCGTCGCAGAAGGGCAGGCGCATGGCGCAGCCGGCCGGCGTAGCGGTCGGCCAGGTAGGTGTGGTAGCCGCCGAACAGCTCGTCGGCCCCCTCGCCGCTCAGCGCCACGGTGACGTGCTTCCGGCACATCCGCGAGAGGAACCACACCGGCAGGGCGCCGGCATCCGCGCCCGGCTCGTCGGAATACCAGGCGATCTGCTCGATGGCATCCGCCAGGTGCGGGCCGGGCTCCAGATCGAACTCGTGGTGGTCGGTTCCGTAGCGCTGGGCCACCTGGCGGAACCACGCGCTCTCGTCGAAGCTGCGGCCGGGGAAGGACACCGAGAACGTCTTCAGCCGCCCGGGAAAGCAGCGGGAGGCGTAGTGCACGATGGTGGACGAGTCCAGGCCGCCGCTGGACCAGACGCCGAGAGGAACGTCGCTGATCAGGTGTTCCTTGACAGCGGCTTCGAGCAATCCGTCCAGCTCTTCGACCGCCGCGCGCAGCGTACGCTTTGCGTCCCGGCGGAACTCGAGCCGCCAGAAGGGCTGCGATTGCCGGACCCCGTCGCGCCACTCGAGCCACCAGCCGGGCGCGAGTTTTTCGATGCCCGCCACCAGCGTGCGCGGCGCGGGCACGTAATTCAGCGAAAGGTAGTCGCCGAGGGCCTCCGGATCGAGACGCCGGTCCACTTCCGGATGGACGAGGATCGCCTTCAGCTCCGAGCCGAAATACAGGTCATCCCCGCGGCGATGGATGTAGAGCGGCTTGATGCCCAGCCGGTCGCGCGCGAGCACGAGCCGCTTCTCGGATTCCGTCCACAGCGCGACGGCGAACATTCCGCGGAGCCTGGCAAAGCAGCCGGTTCCCCATCGGCGGAAAGCCTCCAGGACCACCTCGGTATCGCAGCGCGAGCGGAAGCGGTGGCCGAGCTCCTCCAGTTGGGCGCGCAAAGCGGCATGGTTGTAGATCTCGCCGTTGAAGACGATGACCGTGTCGCCGTCCTGGCTGCGAATCGGCTGATCCCCGCCGGCGAGATCGAGTATCTTCAGCCGCACGGCGCCGAGCGACACGCGATCCGAGCGGAACCAGCCCTGCTGGTCCGGGCCTCGGTGAACCAGCGCGCGCGTGGCCTGCTCGATGCGCGCCGGATCGGGCGTCGATCGTTTGTGGGTGAATCCGGCGATCCCGCACACGGCTACGGTCCCCCGCCGCGCGTACCGCTGGTCATTCGGTGGGCGGCAGCGGCTTGGGCGCCACCGAGGGTTCGTCCTTGTAGTCGGGCGCCGGCTGCGTGTAGCGCGCGAAGTAGAACCACGACTGGACCTTGCTCCGGCTCAGGTTCATCACCGAGTGCACGGTCTGCCCGTTGGGCGGGGCGAGAAACGCCGTGTTGGGAGGCATCTCGCGCACTTCACTGCCGAGCAGCAGGTGAGCGTCGCCGGGCGGAATTTTCACCCAGACCTCCTCCCAATGCTCGACGTGCGGGTGCGGCGAGCCGATGGTCATCGGCGCCATGTAGACGATGAGAACCTTCTCGTTGGGATGAAGCCCGTCGGAGGGATGGAAGATGTTTTTGGCCATGTAGCTCCAGTGGGCGTTCTTCTCCGCGATCGGCAGCGCGTGGACGTCGCGCACCAGGATGTCCTTGCGCGGCGTCGCCTCCGGCGGGCTGTCCCAGGTGAGCAGGAACATGAGCAGCGGTTGATCGGAGGTGTTGACGAGCCGGTGACGGGCAGCGGGCGGAATCAGCGCGGCGATGCCCTCGCGCAGGTCCCAGTAGGAAGCGCCGTTGTCGAGTCTCCCCCGGCCGCTCTGGATGAACAGGATGTGCTGTTCGGGAGTTTGTACGAGCGGCGTGCGGTTGTGGGGGAGCAGGGTGGCGACCGCGAAGTCCTTCCGGTACTCGAGCACGGCGCCGGGCTCGCCCGGCTTGTGCGGGTCGCCGTGGCGCAGGATCGAGCGCTTGAGCATCACCTCGTGGGTCACCTTCGCCGGCGAAGCGAACGGGTTGCCGATGTAGCGGTCGATGTCGACGCCCGTCTGCTCATTGGAGGGAAACGGGCGCACCTGCGCCAGCGCGGGCAGCGCCGCCAGCGCCAGGGATGCCGATAGCCATCGGTTCATGCGCATGGTCAGTCACCTACTATAGCAACCCGAAAACGACAGGCCGGGAGGCCTGTCCCTGGAGTTTCTACATATTGCAAATGGATCGGGGCGACCCAAGTGGCGCAGGCTCTCAGCCTGCCGCGCCGAGACTCGTCTCGGCGCCTGCGGTCCGCTGGCTGTTTTCGATGTAGTACCAAGTTGCAAAAGTTGGCGTGTAAGAAATCACGTGGGACCGCTCCCTTTGGTCGCGGCTCTGTAAGGGGTTCCGAGCCGGCGACCACAGGGAGCGGTTGTGCTGAATTTCTGCAACTTGGATCGTAAGAATCCGTCTGCCAGAATGTCTCCCCTGTCCAGCCCAGAACCCGGTTCGCCTCCCGTGCGGTTGAGCCTTTCAGCGACTGCAGCAGCCGTACCGGCGGCACTCTCGGTAACAGAAGGCCAGGCAAGATGCCAGGTGACAAAAGCCACCTTGGCGTCGAGACGAGTCTCGACGCGGCAGACACGAGTGTCTGCGCCACATTGCTGGCTCGGAGGCTGCCAAAATGTACAAACTCCAGCGACAGGCCGGGAGGCCTGTCCCACGCCGAACACGACAGGCCGGGAGGCCTGTCCCACGCCGAAAACGACAGGCCGGGAGGCCTGTCCCACGAGCGCCGCGCGTGTGGCCGAGAGGGTCCTGATGAGCGACTCCTTCGGCAGGTCACGAATGATGGGCTGGATGAGCCAGCCCAGGCCCGTGGGCACGTCGCGGGTCAGCGAGATCGCCTGGCACTCCACCCATACTCCGCCGTCGCTCTCCTGGAACCGCCAGTAGGAATAGAGCCGCCAGAGAAAGCCGTGGTCTTTGCCGGGGGGCTTTTCGCGCTCGCCCGGCTCGCCCGGATCCTCGACCTCGGCGATGCGGCTGCTGTAGGAGCGCGAGTGGCAGCGCGTGGCATCCACGGGGAAATAGCGCACATCGTGCTCCGTGTTGAGAACCACGGTGATGACTTTCTTCTTCAGCAGCCGCAGGCGGATGCGGAAGTCGTTGCCGTTGCGGCCGAGAAGCTTCGAATCGATCACCTCGGGCTGGTAAACGTTCTTGTGGCCATCGTAGTTTTGCACCAGCGCGAGCGTCCTCTCCAGGGTCGCGCCGGGGATGAAGACCGCACCGATCCAATCGTGGATCAGTCCGTCGGGCACCTCGATTTCTCCCTTGCCTCGCCAGGCTTCGGTCAGCACCTCCCCGCGCAATGCGCGGGAGCGCCTTTGGGGCGACTGCGCGGCCCAGAGAAAATCCGCGGCGGCGCGCGTTTGTTGCTGAACACGCGCCTCGGTTCCCTGGATGTAGCTCTCGAAGGCGCGCAGGGTCTTGAGTTTCAGCTCGGCGGCCGGGCATGCGGCGACCGCCAATAATGCGGCGCAGATCAGCCGGCGCGCGGGCATGAGGATTCCGTCACCATGTTACCATCCGGGCTTTAGGTGCAGCACGAAAACGAAGTACTGTGAGTTTGTGCCCCTCAAAGTTCGCGAGGTGATCCGGGTTCTGGAAAAGAACGGCTGGTGCCACGTTCGGACGAATGGAGATCATCGAGTATTCCGGCGTAATGGTTGCGTTTGTCGGCGTCCTTCCTGGCTGGCATACCAAGCGGCTTCTGCCGACGCGGACCCCAACTCAGCCTTCCATTTACGGGGCATAAACTCTCCTTTCGGCTTGATTCATCGTGTACGCCGTCACCGTCCGAAACCTCTTGCGCCGGCGAACACGGATGATCCTGCCGGCGACCCGGCGCACATCTACGAGACCACTGACTTCCTGCGCGACCGCATCTGGCAGTACTGCGCCGACGTGATGTCGCACGTCCGCTCCTACCATCCGACGCCGCGTTCCGGAGGCTCTTGATGCCCGTCACCTGGAGGATTCCGTCACCATGCTACCATCCGGGCTATGGCGCTCCTGCTGCTCGCCGCCTTGGCTTCCAGCCTCGCAGCGCAGAGCTTCGATCATTCGTTGTGGAACGAGGTTGTGAACACCTATGTCAGCCAGATCGGCGAGGTGGATTACGGCGCACTGAAGGCGAACCGCAAGGGCCTGGATGAGTACGTTCGCAAGCTCGGCGAGGCCAGCCCGGCCAACCGGACCGCCTTGTTTCCCACCAAGGCTCACGAGCTGGCCTACTGGATCAACGCCTATAACGCGTTTGTGATGCGCGGCGTCATCGACGGCTACCCCATGCGCAGCGTCCGGGACCAGGGGACCTTGTACGGTTTTTTCCGCCGCCAGGACTACGTCGCCGGCGACGTCCGGATGAGCCTGAGACACCTGGAGTTCGAGATCCTGCTGAGCGCGAGATTCGCCGAGCCGCGCGTTCATTTCGCCATCGTGTGCGCCTCGCTGAGCTGCCCCAAGCTCTCCCGCGACGCCTTCACCGCCGAAAACCTGGAACCGCAACTGGACCGGCTGGCGCGCCAGTTCGTCAACGAGCGCAGGAACCTGACCATCGACGCCTCCGGCGGCGTAACGCTCAGCTCGATCTTCGACTGGTACAAGAAGGATTTCGAGCGTGGGGAGTCCGGCCGCAAACGTACCGTGCTCGACTTTATCCGCCGCTACGCCAACGAGCACAACCGTAATGCGCTGGATGGTCTCAAACGTCCCGAGGTCAACTATTACGAGTACGACTGGTCGATCAACGACCCCGGCTCGCGGGCGCGGGCGCGCTCGGCGCTGGAGCGGGAGCTGAGTCGGCCGGGGAATGAGTAGGAAGAGTTGCGGCAGGCCGTTGACATCAGAAAGCGATTATAGCATCATATCATCTAGATGCGCACGACGCTCTTGATTGATGATGATGTTCTTGCTCTGGCAAGGAGCCTCGCGGAAGCCCGCCGGATCTCGCTAGGAGCCGCTGTTTCGTTCTTGGCGCGGAGAGGGGCAATGGTTCGGACCCCGGTCAAGATCAGGAACGGCTTCGCGGTATTCTCTGTTGTAGACCCATCGACGAAGTTCGGCGAGGAGGACATTGAGAACGCGTCGGACGCCGAGGATCGCGCCCTGGGGTCCGATTTCTGGAATCCGGGTCCCTGACCGATGGCTGTCGCTCTAGCCGATATCAATGTACTCCTGGCTCTGGCGTGGCCCAGCCATGTTCACTACGATGCGGCGCACGCGTGGTTTCGAAGCCAGCGAGTCCAGGGGTGGGCCACTTGCACGGTGACGCAATTGGGGTTCGTTCGGCTCTCGTGCCAGCCTTTGGTGGTGAAGACAACTGTTGCTGTATCGGAGGCCATGCGGGCGCTGGAGATAAGCCTCGCCGAGCCCGGGCACGTATTCTGGCCACTGGAGCACGGGATCCACGAGTTGCAACCTGAGATCCGGGAACGGTTGGCTGGCCATCGCCAGTTGACCGACGCATTGTTGCTCGAGCTGGCAATCCGCAACGGCGGGAGGCTGGCGACCTTTGATCGGCGAATAGAGGATTTGCTAGCGCCGGACTCATCGCATCGGGACGCATTGGACGTTTTGCCGGCTGGTTAAACTCTTGAGCAGAACCAGAACCGTTGACAGGCGCCGAGCTGCTGCCATAGTCTTGAAATGCCGAACGATTCCAGAAGGAGGCCCATGAACCAGGGGCGCGTGATGTCCACCGATTCCCCAGCCCTCCTGTTGACCGGAGCCTCCGGCCTGGTAGGCAGCGAGCTGCGCGAGCGGCTGGTGGCCGCGAGGCCTGATCGTCGTTTGTTCCTGCTCACCAGACGACCGGAGGCGATCGCACCAGTCGCGGCGGGCATGACGATCCTCGAAGGAGACCTGCGCGCGCCGGGATTGGGTCTGAGCACCGGCGACGCGGCCGTTCTGGGGAACTCTCTCACCGAGATCATCCATTCGGCGGCGGACACGCGGTTCGACCTGCCTATCGAGGAGGCGCGCGCCACCAACGTGGGCGGCACCGAGAACCTGCTCCGCTTCGCGCTCGGCTGTCGGAAGCTGGCAAAGTTCGCCCACATCAGCACGGTTTACGTGGCCGGCCGCGCTTCCGGCCGCATCCCCGAGGCGCCTTTCCGTCCCTCCAACGGCTTTTCCAGCAGCTACCAGCAGACCAAGCTGGAGGCCGAGGAACTGGTGGCCCACTACCAGACCCCGCTGCCGGTCGCCATCTTCCGCCTCAGCTCGATCATCGGCGACTCCCGCACCGGCCGCGTCCGGCAGTTCAACCACGTGCATCAACTGATGCGCCTGTTTCCCCGCAACGTCCTGCCGGTTGCGCCCGCCGTGCCCGACGCCCCGCTGGACCTGATCGCCACCGACTGGACGGTTTCCGCCCTTGCCTGGCTGTTCGAGAACCGCTTCGCCGCCGGGCGCGTCTATCACCTCTGCGCGGGACCGGGCGGCAGCTTCAGCGTCGGCGAGATGCTGGAGATCACCCGGGAGATGTTCGAGACGCACCCCAAGGCCCGCCGCTGGCTGCCGATCCGGCTGCCGAAGCTGGTCAGCCTGCCCGAGTACGAGGCCTGGGTGGAAAAGACCCGGCGCGGCGGCGACCGCCTGCTGAACGAGCTGCTTCGCGTCCTGGGGTTCTTCCTGCCACACCTGGGGATTCGCCAGGCCTTCGAAAACAAGCTGACGCTGGAGCGGCTGGCGGCGAGCGGGCTCCAGCTTCCATCCTCGCGGGAAACCTACCGCAAAGTACTGGCCTACTGCCTGGATTCCGATTGGGGCCGTCTTCCTGTATAATTGCCTGACCTTGTAGATGGAGGGGTGGTCGATTCCGCCTCGCGGGGTGTTGCGGATAAGCAGAGGAAAGGGTGAACCGAAATGGCCAAGGTATACGCGTTCGTTGCCTACGCGGTGTTTTTTTGCACGTTCCTGTACGCGATCGGTTTCGTCGGAAACCTGATCGTTCCCAAGTCCATCGATTCCGGCTCAGCCGAATTTTCCATTGACGCCCTGTTGATCAATGCGGCGCTGCTCGGGGTGTTTGCTGTCCAGCATAGCGGCATGGCGCGGCAGGGCTTCAAGAAATGGTGGAAGAGCATCATTCCCGAGGTGGCCGAGCGCTCCACTTACGTGCTGATCTCCAGCCTGGCGCTGATACTGCTGTACTGGCAGTGGCGCCCGATGACCGACGCGATCTGGAACGTGGAGAATCCCTCGGGAAAAGCGGCCCTCCAGGGGCTGTTCTTTTTCGGGTGGCTCCTGGTGCTTTTGTCGACCTTCGTGATCAACCATTTCGACCTGTTCGGCCTGCGGCAGGCCTGGCTCGGCAAAGAGTACACGCCGGTAGGCTTTCAGGTGCGGTCGTTGTACCGCTTCGTGCGGCACCCGATCATGCTCGGCTTCATCGTGGCGTTCTGGGCCACACCGGCGATGACCGCGGGTCATCTGCTGTTCGCCGTCGCCACGACGGGCTACATTCTGATCGCCATTCAACTGGAGGAGCGCGACCTGAAGGGATTCCTCGGCGGCGAATATGAAAACTACCGCCGCCAGGTGCCGATGCTGGTCCCGGGCCTGGGAAGCGCGCCGCAGCAGAAGGCCAGGGGGCAATCCTCGGGATCCAGGTGAAGGTAGGCTTCCTGCACACTTCCCCGGCGGCGATCCCGCCGCTGATGCAGTTTTACGCGCGGGAAGCGCCGGAGATCGAGATCACCAACCTGCTCGATGACGGCCTTCTGCGGCTGTTCGCGGCGAAGGAATTCGACCTCGCCGAAAGGCGGCTGCGCGAAATGTTATCGGTGGTGGAGCAGGCCTACGGCGCCGGCCTTGCGTTGGTGACCTGCTCGGCGGTCCCGAGGGAGTTGATGGAGCGTCTGCGCCGGCAGGCGTCGATCCCCGTGCTGAAGATCGACGTCCCGATGGCGGAGATGGCCGTCCGCGCCGGACCCAGGATCGGCGTGATGGTGACCTTCCCGCCGACACTCGAGCCGACGACGCGTCTTTTGGAGGAAGCGGCCGCCGAGGCCGGAGTCGCCGTCGAGGTGGCGGCCTGCCTGCTCCCGGAAGCCTACGCGGAGTTGCTTGGGGGGAACCCGGAACGCCACGACGAGTTGATGCTGGAGGCGATCGACAGGCTGGCCGCTCGCCCCGTGGATGCCCTGGTGCTGGCGCAGGTTTCGATGGCGCGCCTGATTCCGAAGCTCGAAGGCCGCCTGAAGATCCCGTTCTTCAGCAGCCTGACGGCCAGCCTGGCGGCCATCCGCCGGATGAGCTATCCAACCGCTCCCTCCGGTCACGGCTCGGATTAGGTGGCTTACGACGCACCGGCCTGCCCGGTGGCTCCCAGACCCTGCAAGGCCTCCTCCAAAGTGGGGAACGTCGGGATGAGGGTGTTGATCTGGGTAAGGACGAACAACTCCTCGACACGGTTGACGGCGCCGCCCACTCGGAACTGCCCTTCCACGCGCCTGAGCTTGCCGAAGCAGGAGGTGATCACGCCCAGCCCGGCGCTGTCGATGTAGTCGACGGCGGAGAGATCGAAGACCACCTTGCGCTCGTTCTGCTTGACCAACTCGTCCACCAGCGGCTCGATGCGCTGGCATTCGCGCCCCAGCGTGATTCGACCGCTGAGCTTGACGACCATGATGTCGGGCTCAATTCGGTTGTTCTCGATAGTAAGAATCATCAAACGCTCCCCTGAGGATTGAGGGCCGGACCGTCCGATTCTTCCACAGCCGCGCCGTCCAGGTCAAGCAAACGACCGGTCGCAGACGCAGGGTGGAAGCGGGTGAACAACCCGACCAGTTGTTCCAGGGAAAGCTGCTCGGCGCGGAGTCCGGATTCGGGCAGCGCCTTCCATTCCACCCGGGGATAGTCGGCAGCGAGGTTGTTGCGGAGCGTCTTGCGTTTCTGGCGGAAGCACCGGGAGGCAAAGGCGAGGAAGCCTTCCGCATCGGCGAGCGGCGAATCCCGGCGAGCCGTGAGGCGGACCACGGCCGAATCCACCTGGGGAGGCGGACGAAACGCGGACGCCGGCACCGGAAACAGGTACTCAGGCACGGTGAACAACTGCGTTCGAACGGTGAGGAAGCCGTAGTCGCGCGAACCGGGGGCGGCGGTGAGACGGCGCGCCACCTCCTTCTGGACCAGCAGGACGGCGCACTCCAGCAATCGCCTCAGGCCGGCGATTTTTGCGATTATCGGCGAGGTGATGTAGTAGGGAAGATTCCCCGCGATGGTGACAGGTCCCCAGCGGTCGAGTGCGACATCCAGAATATCGGCCTGGAGGATCTCGACGTTGGCCTGAGCGGCGAATCGCTCGCGCAAACCGGCGGCCAGGCCGGCATCCAGCTCGACGGCAATGAGGCGGTCGGCACGCGATAACAGGAACCCGGTCAACTCCCCGCGCCCGGCCCCGATCTCCACCACCAGCGGACTTCGAGCAGGGCAGGCCGAGGCGATCCGCGCCAGAAAGGATCCGCCGGTGAGAAAGTGCTGCCCGAGCCTGGGCTTCACCCTTTCACGTCGAGCATGCTGCGGCGAAGGGTGATTCGTATCCGTCCGTTGGCCGGCTGGCCGAACCGCGTCGCCGGGGTGAAACGTGCGGACAGCAGAGCGTTCTCAACGCTGTGAAGCATCGCCGGAGCCGAGGTCCACTTCTGCGGATAGGGCAGCGAGTAATCCACCATCCGGCCCTGTTCGTCAACGAGCAGATCCACTACGATGTCGCTTTCGGACAAATTGAAAAAGGGCGAACTGTGCAGGCCGAGGGACTGAGCCGTGAAGGCGTGCAGGCCCGCTTCCGAGGTTACCGTCGGAGGCAGCGGGACGTCGTTCGGGAACCGGGTTTGCACGGTGAATGTGGGGGCGAGCATGCTGAACAGCACCACCGCCGAGACCAGGCCTCCGGCGACAGGGATCGCCACCGGGCGCATGAGGTTTTCCGACCACAGGCTGAGCCGCGAGATCCAGTGAGCCGCCACGGCGCCGAAGCTCGAGCGGCGCATCAGCCGAAGCCGCTCCTGGGAAGCCTGGACGCGAAGACGGATGGCGAGCTCGGGCGGTGAGACCAGGGGGGGAAGAGAACGCAGCGAATCCCGGAGCCTGCTGGTCTGCCGGTAACGCAGGGCGCAATCGGCGCACAGGTCCAGGTGCCGGCGAAGCTCGCGAACCTCCTCCACCGGGAGGCGCTCGTCGAGGCAAGCCGACAAATGATGAGTCACGGTCTGGCAATTCATGTTGGCCATTCCTTGTCTGCTACTCCGCCGGCTGCGGCATCCACGAGGATGCCGATGTCCCGTCCAGCCGTTCCGCCAGGCGCCCGCGCAGCGCCTCGCGGCCGCGCCGGATACGGGATTTGACCGTTCCTAAAGGAACCTTGAGAATCTCCACGATCTCCTCGTAGCTGAGATCCTCGAGATCGCGCAGGACGACCGCTTCGCGAAATGAAGGATTGAGCTTTTCCAGGGCATCCTGGATCAGCTCGCACGTCTCCCCCTGGAGTGCGTCCTGGAACGGGGAACGGCCGGGATCGGTGAGCAGCCGGCCGGGGAGGCTGCCTTCCCCATCCGCATCCAGTCCCACCTCCTGGCCGCGACGCCTCCGGAACCAGCGCCGCCAGTTATGGGCTTCATTTACCGCGATCCGGTAGATCCACGTTTTCAAGCTGCTATGTCCGCGGAAGGCGCCGATATTGCGATAAACCTTTAGAAAGACCTCCTGAACCACGTCGCTAGCGTCTTCCGGATTGTCCATCGTTCGGCACACCAGGTTATAAACCGGTTGGTGAAACCGGTCGATCAGCGTTTCGTATGCCTCTTCGGACCCTGCCCGCAGCGCGTTGACAAGACTCTCCGCCGCCGCCGTGGTCTCGGCGGACACCACCGCGCCTCCCCATGCCGGGATGCCGGATTCGACCTCAAATCCTGTTATTGTATCGGCCAAGGCAGCGCCTCAATCGCTATCTTATCCTGAACCGATGCCTCGCGGGTTTACTTGTCGCTCCCCGCGCCTTCCTGACCGATTAGACCCCGGCGGCCAAGGAAAAGTTCCCCCGGCCTCAAGCGGTCGCACAAACCTCCCGATAGTACTCCTCGTATTGGGAAATAATGGTGGCGCTGGAGAAGCGCTCCCGGGCTGTCCGGCGGGCCGCGGCAGCGGTCCGGCGATGCAGGGACTCATCTTCCAGCAATTCCAGCACGCGGGAGGCCTGCGCCGGGATGTCGCCCACCGGCTCCAGGTATCCGTCGACCCCATGGGTGACTAATTCGTCGACTCCGCCCACGCGGGTTGCCACCGGCGGCACACCGCAGGCCATCGCTTCCAGGGCAGCCAGACCGAACGCCTCGTGCTCGCTCGGCAGCAGCAGCACCCTGGCCTGCGGAATCAGCCGTTCAATGTGATCCTGCTTGCCGAGGAAGGTCACGTGGCGCTCCACTCCCAGCTCCCGGGCCAGGCGCTCGGCCGGGCCCCGTTCGGGACCGTCACCGGCCATCAGCAGGTGCGCGGCGGCGTGCCGGTGGACGTGTTGGAGAATCCGAATACAGTCCTGCACGCGCTTGACGGGACGGAAATTCGAGATGTGCAGCAGGCGCGGCTCGCCCCCGTGCGGCTCCTGGGCCGGGCGATAGCGGTCGCAGTTGACGAAATTGTTGATGACGCGAATGGGCCTCGCAATGCCGAACACTTCCGCGGTGCGCCGCTCCAGGTACCGGCTCACGGCGGTGACGCCGTCGGACTGCTCGATCGAAAACCGCGTGATGGGAAAGTAGGAAGGCTCGGCCCCGACCAGGGTGATATCGGTTCCATGCAGTGTGGTGATGAACGGCAGGCGCCGGCGGGGCTGAAGCATCTGGCGCGCCAGCAGCGCGGAGATCGAGTGGGGAATGGCGTAATGGACGTGCAGCAGGTCCAGCTCGTAGCGCTCGGCCACGTCCGCCATGCGTGCCGCCAGCGCCAGGCAGTAGGGCGGGTAGGCGAACAGCGGATACGTGGAGACCTCAACTTCGTGGTAGTGGACACGCTCGGTTTCCGGATCGAGCCGGATCGGGTGGGAGTAGCTGATGAAATGCACCTCGTGACCGCGGGCGGCTAGCTCCATACCGAGCTCGGTGGCCACAATGCCGCTGCCGCCATAGGTGGGATAACAGGTGATGCCGATCCTCATCGCGCGGCCTCCGCCGGGCTCATGCGAAGCAAGGCCAGGCCGATCTGCCCGTTGAGGCGCTCGTCCGGGCGCGCCTGGTCGCCCCCGCCGAACCAGACGCGAACGGTGTCGCCATCCACCTCGACCGACGGATCGCAGACCACCTTGGAGTTCCACGCCTGGTTGCCGGCCAGCCGTGGCGCCTCCGGAACGCGCTCCCAGTGAACCCCGTCGCGCGAGCCGGCGAGCAGAACGCGGCGGTTCTCGCCACGGTCCCGGCCCGTGTAGAGCATCCAGTGTCGCCCGTGCGAGGTCCACACGGCCGGCTCGCCCAGACCGGCTTCGTCAAAGGATCCCATCGGCCCCAGCTCCAGAACGGGGTTCGACCGCAGCTTTTCCCATCGCACTCCGTCAGGCGAGCGAGCCAAGCCCAGGCGCTGCCTGCGGGCGCGGTCCTGGCCGAGATAATACATGTAAAACAGGCCGCCGATGCGCGACACCCAGGGGTCCGCCACACCTCTCTCGTCCCAGCTTCCGCGCGGGCCGGTAGCCAGCACGGGCCCGGCCTGCTTGCTCCATCCGCGGCCGTCGCGCGAGCGGGCCAAGCCGATGCGCGGAGGCGAGCCGGCCTGGTACCAGTAGAGGAACTCTCCCGCCACCACCAGGACGGCGCCGTTGGCCGCCATGTAGTCGCCCTCCCAGGAGGCGCTCGTCGAGATCATCGGCCCGTGCTTGACCCAGGAGATCCCGTCCTGGGAAGTCGCGAGGCCGGTGCGCCAGGCGCGGCCGTCGAAGCCCGAGTACAGGTTGTGATAGAGTCCGCGGTAGCGAACCACGGACGGATTCAGCGCATCCACGGAGTCCCAGTCGCCGGCCGGCCCGCGCGCGAGCACGGGCGATGGAAGCACCTCCCATCGCACGGCAGGTATGGAAGAGGAAGGCCTTCCTGGAGGTGGGGGCAGGCGGAAATCCGCATAGTTCCCACAGCCGGTGAGCATGGCTGCCAGCGCCGCACAGAGAAGGCAGCGCTTCATGTGGGAATCGTGATCCTCAACGCCGAGCCCTGACCCGGGCGCGACTCCAGGGTCAGATCGCCGGCAAGCGCGCGCACGCGCCTCTGGATGCTCTCCGGCCCCTGCCGCCGCAGGCCCAGCTCCTCCAGCGAGTAGGAGCCGCCGAACGGGAAACCTTTGCCGTTGTCCTCCACCAGCAGGCGGAGTGTGGAGCCGTCGTGCTCGACGGCGAGCGTGACATGCGTTGCGCCGGCGTGCTTGCGTACATTGTGCAACGCTTCCCGCACTATGTGCAGCACCTCAACGCCGATCTCGACCGGCGGCACTCCCGGCGCGCATTCGCCGCGGAAGGTCACCGAGATGCCGGTGTCTTTCTGGAAGCCCTCGGCCACCCGGCTCAAGGCGGCGGTCAGCCCGGAGGAATCCATCTCGGCCGGGAGCAGGCCACGGATCCAGGCGTTAAGTTCCTCCACCTGGCTTCGCCAAAACTCCTGCAACCGGGCCAGCTCGCCTCGCCCCCGCTCCGGATCCCGATCCAGTAACCGGCGCACCACCTCCAGGCGCGCCTCGACGCCGAAGAAGCCTTGCAGCGGGCCGTCGTGCAGGTCGGAGGCGATGCGTGCACGCTCCTGCTGGCGGGCCTTTTCCACGTCCAGCCGCAGCACCGCCGCACCGCGGCTCGTCGTATACAGCAACTGTTCGAGCTGGCGTTTCCACAAGCTGAAAGCCAGGCCTGCCAGGCTGACCACCAGCAGTGTCGGGAGATGGGCTTCCCACTGTAAGGGCTGTACCGACAGGAAAAAGCCGGTGGAGATGGCGGCGATCAGGGCTGCTTCGCGCCACCGCCAGCCCAGCACCGCGTTCACCACCAGGTAGGTGTAGAAGATTGCTATCAGCCAGGGCGAAGTCGCGGCGAAGGAATCAGCCGCCACCAAAAACACGATGACATCCACCACCAGGCCCAACAGGGCCCAGTGATCGTACAGGAACGGCTTCCACCACAGCAGCGCGAGTCCCCAGGTGGCGAAGCCCGCTACTACCGCAACGGTCCACCAGGCGGGCGACTGGGTAGAAAGCCACACCGCCGCCACACAAGCCAGCGCCAGCAGGAGTCGAGCCAGGTGGAGGCATCGCCGCCACAAGTGGGGCACCTGACAGTGCTCGGCAACCACGCTTGCTCCCTCCGCCGTCGAAGTATAAGCCGCCGCAGCCGCCCCTTTCGGCCGCTCGGTTTCCTATCGCCGATACAAGTACAGAGTGTGACTCCGGCCTTCTCCGTCGTCCTCGATGTGCTCGACCTTCTCGGCGGTCCAGCCGGAGAACTCGAAGTCGTGGGAAACGATGCGCGTCCCCTTCTTCAACTGCTTCTCGAGCATGGGACGGATCTTGTCGTTGGAGCTGGGAAGAAGGTAGACGGTAAGCATGTTGGCCGGGCTGAGATCCTGCTTCATGATGTCGCCGCGGATGATCCGGGCCGTCTTGTCCAGGCCCAGCTTCTTGATCCTCTCCGTGCTCTGCTTATGCAGGTCCTGGTCCAGCTCGATGCCGGTGGCGTCAGCGTGAAACTTCTGGGCCGCCATGACGATGACGCGCCCGTCGCCCGACCCCAGGTCGAACATCTTCTCGCCGGCCTTGAGCCCGCCCAGTTGCAGCATCTTTTCCACCACGGTTTCCGGCGTCGGGTAATACGGCGCCAGTTTTTCCGCCTCCGGTTGCTGGCACAGAAGGCCAAAGGGCAACACCAGCAGCAAGGCTAAGCTTCGTGTCATACCGATTCGACTCCTGAAAGGGATGTAAGTCATTCATGCAAGTATATCCGTTTCCCGGCCGCACCCGGGGAAGCGGAGCCGGTACACTCGATATATGACCAGACGTGACGCGGCCCGGAACCTGTTTCTCTGGATGTGCGGTTCACCGCTCGTCCGCGGCCAGCAACAGGGGCACACGCTCGCCGAACGGCTGCCGAATATCGAGGACCTTGTGAACGTGTTCGAGTTCGAGCCGGTGGCGCGCGCACGGATTCCGCGGAACTCCTACGACTTCATCGCCGGCGGTGTGGATGACGAGTGGACGCTCGAGAGGAACCGCGAGGGGTTCCGGCGCATCACCTTCCGCCCGCGCATGCTGGTGGATGTGAGCCGCCTGGACTTGTCGCTGGAGCTGTTCGGCCGCAAGCTCGAGATGCCGATTCTGATTGCGCCCACAGCCGCCCACCAGCTCGCGCATCCGGACGGGGAACTGGCCACGGTGCGGGGCGCCGGCGCCGCAAAAACGGTCATGGTGGTGAGCAGCAACGCCAGCTATCCCATCGAGAAAATCGGCGCGGCCGCCACCAGCCCTTTCTGGTTCCAGCTCTATGCCGGTCCTGACGAGGAAGGGACACGGGAACGCGTGGAGCGCGCGCTGGCCTCCGGCGCCCTGCTCGTCTGCCTCACCGTCGACACGCAGTACAATTCCCACCGCGAGCGCCTGCTGCGGAACCGCATCTCGAGCGGTACGCCCCCGGGCGTCAGCGCGCAGACGCCCGCGCGACGCTCGCCCCGGCAAGCCGCGCAGCCGCCGAATCCGTACCGGCTCGGGCAACAGTTCACCGCGACCCTGACGTGGTCCTTCTTCGACCAGCTTCGCTCCTGGGTCAAAGCGCCGTTAATCATCAAGGGCATCCTGACGCCGGAAGACGCCAGGCTTGCCATCGAGCATGGAGCCGACGGCATCGTGGTTTCCAACCACGGCGGGCGCTACCTGGAAGCCACTCCCTCGACCATCGAGGTGCTGCCGGCGATTGTCGATGCGGTGGCGGGCAAGATCCCCGTGCTCATCGACGGCGGCTTCCGGCGCGGCACCGACGTGCTGAAGGCGCTCGCCATCGGCGCCAAGGCGGTGCTGGTCGGAAGGCCGCCGCTGTGGGGCCTGGGCGCCTATGGGCAGGCGGGCGTGTCGCGGGTGCTGTCGATGCTCGAAACCGAGCTGGCGCTGGCGATGGGGCTTTCCGGTCGGCCGAACCTGGCATCGATCGATCGCAGTCTCATCCGTATCGACGGCCAAGGGGCGCCCGCGCCGCCTACGGTTCGATGAAGATCCGTACCCGGTTGCTGGCGGCTCCAGCCGCCTCGATGTACAGCTCCGCGGTGCCGAGGTTCACGATCTCGGGCAACCGCACCTCCACCAGGTAGAATCCGACGTAACCGGGCGCCAGCGTCGACCGGCGCACCTCCACCGGCTCACGGTCCAGGTACACACGCACGGTTGCGACGACGGAGGGCGGGTTCTCGATCGGCGCCGGAAGACCGGTGGGCCACTCCGGCCGGACCCGGCCGAGTCCGGTCGCCAGGATCTGGATGCGGGAACCGGAACGCGCCGGCGTCATGGCGTCCAGCAGCACGCCGCTGGAAGCATCCAGGACCATGGCTGTGCCGTCGCGGTCGGTGAAAATGGCCGGCGCCGCCGGCTGCAACGGAATCCCGACGGTGAAGTCGCGCGGAGGAGAGGTCATGGCGAGAAACACCGAATCCCCGGTTGCTTCAAAGGGGATTTGCAGTTGCGACTCGGCCGGGGTGGCGGCGAGCACCGGAACATCGAGTGTGCCGGCGCGGGCCGAGCGCACACGGCTCCCCAGCACCGATAGCAGCGTTCCCGGCGCGGCAGCCCGCACGCCGGCATCGGCCGCGTTCACCACGCGCGGGTCGCGCATGCGGTGCGGGGCCAGGGACGCGAACACGCCGTAGCCTTCGAGCGCGATGTAGAGCTGGTGGCCGGCCTCGTCGAGTCGGACGTCGCGCGCCGGGGCCGAGGGTAGTCCCGCCGTGATCGGCGTCCAGGCAGCGGGAGGGATGCCACCGCGCAGATCCGTGTATGTGAGGAAGACTCCCACGTCGGTGGCGGTGTAGATGGCTCCCGTGGCTCGGTCCGCGGCGACTCCGTAGGCCGCCGTTCCAGGCAGTTGCCCCGACCAGTCATCCCAGAAAATGCCGGCGTTCACGGTCCGCAGCAGGCGAGGCGGCCGCGAATCTCCCGGCGCCTGCCCGAGAGCAGCCAGTGCCATCGAGGGCTCGGCCGGATCGACGAAGAGGCTCTCGACGGGCCCGGCATCGGGAACCTGGAAGGGACGCCAGGAACGACCCTGGTCGGTGGAGGCCCACAGCCTGCCGTCATTCGAGCCCGCGTACACGTGGTCGCCTGAATCGGCAACTGCCAGCGCGGCCGCCCCCACGGCCGTCGACACCGCCCGCTTCAGCCGCTGCTCGCGAGCCTGGTCCTCATCCTCAACGGGACGCCATCCGGACTTTTCTCCCGGGGCCCACTCCATGGCATCGGTGGAATCCAAAAGAATTCGAGTCCCCAGGCCGCGCCCTGGCAGCCGGAGGAAGCGGCGAACAGGCAGATTCGGCAGGGATTCATTCAGGCCGCTCCAGGAGAGCCCCCCGTCGAGCGAACGCCAGACACCCGTACGTGCCGAAACGACGATTTCGGAGGGATCCCTGGGGGATACGGATAGATCTGTAAGTCCTTCACCCAAAATGGATTGGCCGCGATAGTCGGTCAGGTTCTCCCAGGTCTTCCCTTGGTCCTGGGATCGCCACGCAGCCCGGCCCAGCGCATACGCCACCCCACCATCGGAAGACCGCTCCACTCGGGAGCCCACCTCCGGCAGCGAATCCACGGGAACCCGTCCAGGGCTTGGCGGTGGGCCATAGGCAGCCGCCGGCTGCCAGTTCTCAAAGTCCGATGTTTGAAAAACCCTGCCGGCCGGCGTGCGCGCGTAGAGCCTGGATCCGTCGGCGGAGAACCAGGCTCGTTCGACCGGGCCTGTGGCCGGGGAGGCCAGCGATACCTCGATCACCCGGTTGCCGATAGGACGCCAATCCGGGCGCGATTCCAGGGTGTTGCCAACCGGAACCTGGCCCATAATGGGGCTGACGGCAAGGGCAGCCAGCAGCACCCGTAGGACGGTCAGCCGAAACCGACATGTGGCGCTAGAACACATCCAATGAGTCCATTCTATCCTGGTTCGACACTCTTCTATCGGCACAAGTGGCGGCAACCCTATGATTCGCTGAAGCATTTCCGGAACTTTTTTCTGCGGGCCCCTGGTTGCAATGCATTTTTAGTGGTAGACTGTTGCTTCGGTCCCAGCGAAAGCTGTGGACCAAGCAGTTGGTGTGTTTCTTATGACGCAGGTGGTTAGGCAAGGGTTGCTCGGGTGGCTCGCAGTAGCCGCTACGGCGGGAGTATCTCTGGCCCAGACCCTGCCTGGGGTCCCGTCGGCCGCCGCCGCCAAGGTGACGACGCTGACGGGCCAGGTTTCGGTCCTGCGCGATTCGTACCCGTGGGCGCTGCAAGCGGGCGATTCGGTTGAACTGCAACAGGTCATCATTACGGGCGAAGACGGCTACGCGCAGTTGCGGGTTTCCGACGGCAGCACCTTCGAAGTGTTTCCCAACTCCCGCGTAAGCTTCCGGAACAATCCAGGAAGCATGCGGGACCTGCTCGACCTGTGGATCGGCCGGGTGAAGATCCACATCCAGAAATGGGGAGGGCAGCCGAACCCGAACCGAATTCACACGCCGTCGGCGGTGATCTCGGTGCGCGGCACGACGTTCGACGTGGCGGTGGAGGAGGACGACAGCACGCTGGTGGCGGTGGAGGAGGGGCAAGTGGCGGTGCAGCACAGGCTCATCGGCCACAGCGAGCCGAAATTGGTCAACGCCGGCGAGCAGTTGCGCGTGTACAAGGATTCGCCGCTTGCCAGCCGCCCGCTGGATAAGGGCGCGCTGCTCGAGCGAGGCATGCGCGCGCTCGCCGATGTGTTTTACTCGATCCTTCTCCGCGGCGGCCCCCGCGGCCTGCCCGGCGGACGCATTCCTGGCGGCATCCCCGGCGGCCCGCCACTGCCCGGCGACACCGGCGGTACACCTCCGGCGGGACCACCGCCGCCTCCGCCGCCGCCTTAGCACTCTGCGTCTGCTGAGCCGCGCGCGCGAGCAAGCGGCCGCAAAAACCGCTCCCTTGCGGTCGCGGCTCGGTTACGATTCGCGATCTTCCTGTCAGGTTCTGTTCCTCCTGCTCTCGATGTGGAAGTAGAGCGAGGGGACCACGAGCAGCGTAAGGAGTGTGGACGTAATCAGGCCGCCGATGACCACGGTGGCGAGGGGCCTCTGGACCTCCGCTCCCGCTCCGTGAGAGAACGCCATGGGCAGGAAGCCGAGACTGGCTACCAGAGCCGTCATCAAAACAGGCCGGAGCCGCGTCTGGGCTCCTCGCCGAACGGCCGCTTCGATGGCCGTGCCCTCCTCGCGAAGCTGGTTGATAAAGGTCAGCAGCACGACGCCGTTCAGTACGGCGATGCCGAACAAGGCGATAAATCCCACACCCGCCGAAATGCTGAACGGCATGCCGCGGAAGAAGAGGGCGAAGATCCCGCCGCTAGCCGCGAGCGGCACGTTGAGAAAGATAATGGCCGCCGGCAGGATTCGCTTGAAGTTCAGACAGAGCAGGAGGAAGATCAGCAACAGGGTGACCGGAACGGCGATCACCAGGCGCTGGCTGGCGCTCTCCAATTGTTCGAACTTTCCGCCCCACTCGAGCGTGTAACCTTCCGGGACAATGGCGTTCCGTTCAACGGCCCGCCGTGCTTCCGCGACAAAACCCGCCAGATCGCGGCCACGGACATTGATCTCCACACTGATCCGCCGCTGCCCGTTCTCCCGGCTGATCTGAGCCGGGCCTTCCTCGTCGATCACGTCGGCGAGTTGGCTCAGCGGGATGAAGTGGCCTTCCTGGTCGCCGACCTTGAGATTTCGGATGGCTTCTACGGAATTCCGTTGCGCTTCATGGAAACGAACCTGGAGGGCAAAGCGCCGGCTCCCATCCACAATCTGGCCAACCGGCTTGCCCCCGATAGCCTCGACGGTGGCCAACACATCGGATGCGTCCAAACCATGACGCGCAATGGATTCGCGCCGAACCCGGACGCGGAGATAGGGCAGCCCAACGACCCGCTCGGCCCGGACATCGGCAGCGCCCGGCACGCGTTCCACGACGCGGGCGATCTGCCCGGCCTTCTCTCGCAGCACCTCGAGATCGGGACCGTAAAGTTTCACTGCGATGTCGGAGCGCAGGCCAGCCTCCATGAGCTCCTGGGTCCGCATCTGAATGGGCTGGGAAAAGCTATACGCGGCGCCCGGCGCTTCCTTGAGCAGGGCCACTTTCAGCGCTGCGATCAAGTCCTCCTTGGTGCGTGCCCTCGGCCATTGAGAAACGGGCTTCAAGTAAACGTAGACGTCGCTCTGGTCGATTGCCATGGGATCGGTCGCGACTTCGGGCCGGCCCGTTCGGCTGACCACGCTTTCCACCTCGGGGAAGTGATGCAGTACGCTTTCGATGATCTCGTTGCCGTGCAGCGACTCGGCCACGGAAATTCCAGGCACACGGTACATCATGACTACGATGGAGCCTTCGTCGAGAGTAGGAATGAATTCGGCCCCCAAAAACGGAGCCACGCCGAGTGAGGCGGCAAAGACCAGTACCGCGACACTGGCGGTCACGAGCGGAAAGCGGAGGGCCGTCCGCAAGCCGGGCGTGTACAGGGAACTGAGCCCTTTCATAAGCCAAGTCTTCTTTTCAGAACCCTTCCGGCGAAATGTATACCAACATGCCACCGGCATCAGCGTGAGAGCAATGACCAGCGAAGCTGCCAGAGCAAACAGCACCGTCATCGCCATGGGACGGAACATCTTGCCCTCAACGCCTCCCAGCGCCAGGATCGGGACATAAACGAGAACGATGATGAGCACTCCAAAGAAAATCGGGCGAGCGACTTCCTGCCCGGCCGAGCGAATTACGGTGAGCACGTCCTCCCCGGCCTGGCGATGACCGAGCCGTCGGAGAATGTTATCCACCATCACCACCGAGCCGTCCACAATCAAGCCGAAGTCGATCGCGCCGAGGCTCATCAGGTTCCCCGAGATGCCCGCGTACACCATTCCCGTGAAGGCGACCAGCATCGAGAGCGGAATCGCAGCCGAAACGATCAGCCCGCCTCGGAAACTCCCGAGCAGCAGCAGGAGAACAGCCACGACCAGCAGACCTCCCTCAATCAGGTTGCGGCTGACCGTCCCGATCGTCCGCCGCACCAGATCGGTGCGGTCGTAGAGAGGCTCCAGGCGGACGCCGTGCGGCAGCGTTCGCTGGATTTCCTGGAGCTTGGCTCGCACGCGTTCCGCGACTACTCGCGAATTCTCCCCGATGAGCATCATGGCCACGCCGATCACTACCTCTCCCTGGGCGTCCTGCGTGGCGAATCCCTGACGAACCATGGGAGCGAAGCGTACCTCGGCGACGTTCCTCACCAGAATCGGTGTTCCTGAGGCCGAGACTCCGAGAACGATATCTTCGATATCCTTCAGGGTCCCGATGAGGGCCTCCCCGCGAATCAGGGACTGCTGCTCGGACCGTTCCAAATAGGCGCCACCCGCATTGGCATTGTTGCTCTCAAGGGCCTCGATCACCTTGCTGAGTGAAATGTGATACGCCATCAGCCTGTCGGCGTCCACCTGAACTTCGTACGTCTTGAGCTGCCCGCCATGTGCGTTTACTTCGACGATGCCAGGCACTGTCCGTAGTTTGGGAGCGACCTCCCAGTCGAGAATGCTCCTCAGGTCCATCAGCGACTGGCTTCCTGCGGTGACCTTGAACTGGAAGATCTCCCCTAGTCCGGTGGCAATCGGACCTATTTCCGGATTGCCCATGCCCGCCGGGATGGACTGTTTCGCCTGCGGCAGCCGCTCCATCACGAGCTGGCGGCAAAAATAGGGGTTCATATCGTCTTTGAAATAGACCGCCACGTAGGAGAGACCGTACTTCGAGACGGACTGGACACGTTCGATGCCCGGAAGCCCGCTCATGGCAAACTCGACCGGGAAAGTGAGGAACTGCTCCACTTCCACCGGGGAGAGGCTGGGAGCCTTTGTGAGAACCAGGACCTGATTGGGGGTGATGTCCGGAACCGCGTCTATAGGCAGCTTTTGCAACGAAACCAGGCCGACCCCCGCAACCAGCAGCGTGACGAGCGGTACGAGAAACCGGTATTCGAGAGACCAAGCTATCAGCTTCTGCATCGCTAATCCTCCCCGAGCACCTTGCCGGCGATGATCGATTTCAGATGGAATGCCCCCTGCACCACAATCGGCTCGTCCGGTTTCAGTCCTTCTAGAATCTCGACTTGGTTCACCACGGTGTTGCCGATCTTCACCGCGCGGACCTCGAAACTCGTAGGGCTCTTGCGAACAAAGACCACGGTCTTGCCGTCGAGCTGTTGGAGCGCGCCTTGGGGAACCGCGAGCGCCTGGCGGCGGAACGTAGTGGGGAGTTGTACCGAGGCGAACATGTCCAGCTTGAGCCGAATGGAGGGATTCGGAACGTCGCATCGAACACGCGCCGTTCTGGTTTGCGGATCGAGAAAGTCCGCAATGTAGGTGATCCGTCCGGTGAAGCGCTCGCCAGGGTAAGTGTCCACCGCTATGGTGGCTGGCTGGCCCACGCGAATGCGGCCGAGATCTTTTTCATACACCTCGGCCTGAACCCAGACCTGCGAAAGATCGGCCAGCGTGAACAACTCGTCGGCCGGCTCGACCACCTTCCCTGGGGCGGCGTTCAGTTTGATAATCACGCCATCGAATGGAGCTTGCAGGGTAGCCGTCAGCCCGCCCTGCGTGTCGCCGGGCGTTACTCCAAAGCGTCTGAGGCGCGCTGAAATGCCGGCCAGAAGAGATTCCTGGGAGCGGATGTTCTGCTCGACACCCTGCTGCTCGGCGAGGCTCATTTCGTAGTCCTTCTTAGGGGCTGCGCCAATCTCGGAGAGGTTCCTGTTTCTTTCCGTCTGCCCGGCGAGCGCCGCAAGCTGGACCTTCAGACGGGCCGAATCGGCTTGGGCAGAGGCGTACAGGAAAGCCAACTCGCCGGCTTCAATGTTGTCGTAGCGCGCCAATATTTGACCCTTTTGAACGCGGTCGCCCACTTTCACCGCGATATCGTCGAGGCGGCCTCTTGCGAGCGACCGAACCTGGCTGACCCGGCTATCCACTGGTTGCACGGTGCCCGTTACGTGCAGGTACTCAGTCAGTTGCGTCACTCGAACGCGTGCCACCTCCAGACCGACGTGCTTCTGAGCTTCGAGCTCCATCTGGACCAGATTCGTCGGCCGAGGAGGTTCCTCGGATTTGCCTTTCTCGTCCTTCGACCGAGAGCACGCGGCGGAGAGGATCGAGACAGCAATCAACAGGATCAACTTTTTCATGGCAGCTTCCCTCCCACGGTTCGGACCAGTTCGGCTAAGGCACGCGCCTCTTCCGCGCCGGCTTCGATCGCAGCGAGCTGGGTGTCAATCACTCGGCGCTGCTCATTCAGCACGTCGAGGAGCCGGAGTTGGCCCAGGGTATGGGCCTGGCGAATCACCTTGAGATTCCTCTCCGATTGCTCAACGACGCCTTGGTTGTACAGTTCCAGTGCACGGCGTGCGGCCAGGTAGCGCTCCCAGGCGGCTTGCACCTCAATTGGGATCGTAGCTTCCAGGTGCTGCCGCCGAAGACGGGCGCCGGTCTGGCGGGCAGCAGCCGCTTCCATGTTGCCGAGGTTGCGGTTTCGATTGAGCAGGGGAATGCTGACTCCCAGCGTCACGATGTGGTCTCGGTCCCGGAGCGGCGTCCGGCCCCCGGATGAAGTAAGGCCCGACTGGTCATCGAAGCGAGAATTCCGCCGCGCGAAGCGCGCCGAGAGAGTCACGTTGGGCTTTCCCTCGGCCTCCGCCAAGTCCAGGGAAGCGCTGCCCTCTTCCTCCAGCAACCGCGCGATCAGAAGATCAGGCCGGATCCTGAGGGCCTGCCGTTCCAACTCGGGAACGGCCATTGCGGCGGTCGGCACAGCGGGAAAGTTTCTTGGGCTGACAGCTTCCACGGCTTCGAGGGCAGAAAGTCGTCTCAAATCCAACAGCGCCACCTGGAGACGTCCAGCAATGGAAGACCGCAGGGCTTCAGCCCGGCTCGATTCCACGGCTTGTAGATCCCGCTCAACAGGCGCCACATCGCCCTGATCGACGCGAGCCTGGGTGAGTCGAATCGCATTCCTAATCGCCTGAATCAATTGGTCGGTCGCATCGAGCTTCCGCTGTTCAGCAACAGCATCGGCAAATCGGCTCTGGATCTCAAACGCGGTGTGGCGGACGCGCTCGGCCAGTTCCGCTACCGCCAGTTGCACTTCCTTGTCGGCGACGCGAACTCTCTTCTGGCGCTTCCCATCGGTTTCCAGCGGATAGAAGTATCCTGCCGAGTACTCCTCCTCCCCTTGGGTAGCCAGCGGGCGTCCCGTCGAGGCGCTGAGCTCCAGTGTAGGCACCGGCTTGATGCCCGCCTGGCGTTGAAGCCCCCTAGCTTCGGCGATCCTTTGGTGTAACGCCAATAGGTCACGACTGCGGTCGACTGCCCGCTGGATCAAATCTTCAACAACCAAGAGTTGTTTCGTCTCGGGTCCTTGCGCCGATGAAAAAGCGCAAAGCCCACCGAGACACAAAGACGCACGGAGCACGGATCTCATCTGGACCTCCTGGAACGAACGAGCGGACGATGGAGGGGAGGTTATGATCTAGGCGGGTGGTAGATGTAGAAGGGGTGGGCCAGCGGGACACCTGCATCCAGCTCGACCCAAACGGGAACCGGGGTTACCTGTGGGTCCAGTTGAATCGGCTGCACAACGACGATGTGTGCGCAACAGCAGATGCAGCTATCGTCGGTTTGCGTCGGTTGGCTCCCTGGAACCCTGTCAGACTCGCACCCATTCGGGGAGAGGATCTCACAGGCAGAGATTTCGCCGGCCGTCAACAACAGCAGGGCGAGCCCGGCGATTCGAAAGACTGTGGAGCAAACCGGCATGCCTACACCCCTCAGGATGCCACAAACTCCCACACGCCGTCTCTAACCACTTGTGGCGCGCGTGGGCAAGCGCCGCAAAAACCGCTCCCTTGCGGTCGCGGCTCGGTAGCATGCGGTTGTAGCGACGGCATTTACTGAGCCGCGCGCGCGAGCAAGCGGGTTACGAGTTGTTCCGGTTCGATGCGGCGGCCGTGGCCAACTATGCCCACAGCTCGTTGATGGGTCCGTAGACGTCCTGGTTGGCGTAGGGCACGTACTCGAAGCCGCGGCCGAACGGGTCGTCGTAGCGCACCGTGGTCCAGTTGATCCCCAGCGCCGAGTAGATGGTGGCCTCGACGTCCTCGGGCCGGACGTCGCGGTCGCGCGACCAGCCGAACTCCGCCGTGGCCGCGCCGGTCGCGTTGGTGGAACCGATGGCCCGCCCGCCGCGCACACCGCCGCCGGCGAACACGACAAACTGCTGGAGAAAGTGATCGCGTCCGTTCTGCGCCGACAATCGCCCCACCGTGCGCCCGAACTCGCCCATCATCACCACCAGGGTCTCGTTCAGCAGACCGTTCGCCTTCAGGTCCGTGAGCATGGTCGACAGCCCATCGTCCAACTGGCGCGCCAGGCGCGGCAGGCCGTTGGCGTCGTAAATATTCTGGTGATGATCCCAGCCGCCGATGGTGATCTGCACGAAGCGCGTCCCCTGGTTGGCCGCCAGCACCTTCTGAGCCACCACGCAGGCGTTGCCGAAGCCGGTGTTGCCGTAGCGCTGGCTCTCGGCGGTGGTGTACCGGAAGGCCTGGTCGACGACGGGGTTGTACATCAGCCCCTTGGCGGACTTGTAGAAGCCGTCGTAATCCTCCGTGTCGGCGCCGATCGGCGAGTTCACCCGCAGCGGCGCGTCGAGCGCGTTGAGCAAGGACCACTTACTCTCGAACCGGGCCGCGCCGTCCACGTTGATGGTATCGGGCAAACCGCTGGTGGCGGGGTTGATTTTCATGGGCGCGTAAGCCGCCGAGAGGTAGCCTGAGCCGATGGCGCCGCCCGAGTTCAGCGCCAGGAAGGTCGGGAACACCTGGCTGGACTGCCGCTCTCTTTCCTTCTCGATCGCCACCACGCTGCCGATGTTGGGGGCGATATCTCCGAGCGCGCCGGCCGGACTGCGCCCGATCTGCGCCCACACCTGGGCCAGCCCGTGCTGCAAGGCCCAGGAGCGCATCGAGCGCACGATCGCCATGTCCGGCAGGTTCTGCGCCAGCTTCGGCAGCAGCCCGGTGGGCCAATCCAGGCCGCTCACTTTGGCGGGATTGAACGAAGAAGGCGTCGCGCCCTCGACCATCTTGAAATCGAAGGTGTCGACGTGGGAGGCGGCCCCCGCCAGCAGAATGAAGATGACGTTGTGCGCCTTGTTCTGCATCGTGACAGGGACCTGGTGCACCACTTCGCCGGCGGCGGCCCGCCGTGCCAGGAACGATCCGGTCACCCCCGCGCCGGCGAGCGTAAAGAACTGTCGCCGGGTCACGTGCGGCCGCTCGAAGAACAGCCGGTGCCGATGAGGATACCGTTCCAGGAAGCGCTCGAGTTTTTCATTGCCTTGCATGACGGTCCTCCGGTTAGTAATTGAACAGGAAATCGACCTTGTTATAGAGCGACCACAACAGGTCTTCGGCCTTCTGCTGCCGGTTACCCGACCGCAGGTTGGCGTAGGCGACGGCCTTCTCCGCCTCGTTCGGGTAGCGCGACAACACGGCCAGGAACAGCGCCTGCACCAGTTGCTCGTCGGTGTAGTCCAGCACACGCCGCACCAGGCTGGCGGTGGCCCCCGAGCCGCTCGAGCGCGTGCGCGTCATCACGAAGCCGTCGTTCATCAGGTTGAGCGCCTGGGCGGCGGAGCCTTCCGAGCGCCGCTCCTCATCCTCGCGGTTGCCGCGCATGAAGCTGTCCAGGAACGAGGCGATGTCGCCGCGTGGCAGCCCGCGCGGCTCGGGCACCTGCATGGCCCAGCCCACGGTTGCGAAGTTCGGGATGGGGTAGCTGGCGGGGATACCGCTCGAGGACACGACCGCGTCGTGAATCTCCTCGGCCCACAGCCGGCGGACCAGCTTGCGCGCGAACAGCCGCTCCCAGGAGAGGTTCCAGGCGCCGTTGTACCGCGAGGAGAGCTGGTAGGCATCGGAGTTGACCATCTGCCGCATGAGAGCCTTCAGGTCGAAGCCGCCCTGGGCAAACTCGCGCGCCAGCTCGTTGAGCAGCCGGGGATGGGAAGCCTGAAGCGTCCACGGCTCCGGCGGCGGGTTATCCGGATCCAGCCGCGCGAGGTCAAACTGGTTGACCGGCTCGACCAGCGCCTTGGTGAAGAACTCCTTCCACAGGTAGTTCACGGTGGCGCGGGCGAATTGCAAGTCCCCAGTCACCTCGCGCGCCAGCACCGCCCTGTAGTTCTCGCCGGCCGTCGGACGGCCGCCGCTGAACGGATAGGCCGGGGCGACGTTGCGGATGGTCCCCACCGCCGCCCGCGGCGGGCGATTCCCCGTGGTGGTGTTCAGAGCGTAGTCGGTGCGGAACTGGGTGTTGTCCTCGACGGTCCAGTAGTAGGGTTGCGGCATGGTGCCGACGGCAATCCTGCGCTCGGAGGTGCGCGACAGGAAGGCCGAAAGTTGCCAGCTCTCCATGCGGGTCGCGCCCTTGCCCCACAGGCTGAGCGTGTCCAGGTGACGGCGCCCGTCGTGGCACAGGATGCAGTTCATGTGCGAGACGCCCAGGAAGGTCTCGGCGACATTGGCGGCCTGCTGGTCGAAGATATCCTGATTGGGCCCGCCGGTGACGCGGCCGCCCACCAGCCAGTTCAGCTCACCCTGCTCGTAGCTGTTGGTGCCGGTCGCGGTGATCAGCTCGGTGACCATCCGGTCATAGCGCTTATTGGCGGCCAGGGAATCGCGCATCCATCGATAGAAGGCGTCCCGGCCCTGGGCATAGCGGGCCACCTGCGAGGTGTTGGCGGTGTTCTTCAAAAGGTCGCCGAAAAACATGGTCCACTTATCGACCCACTCGGGTTTCTGGAGCAGTTCCTCCACCAGTCGCGCCCGTTTGTCGGGCCGCACGTCGGCCACGAACTGCTGCACGCGCTCGCCGAGCGGCAGCCGGCCGGTCAGGTCCAGCGTGACGCGGCGAATGAACTCGAAGTCGCCGGTCCTTTCCGCCGGGGCGACGCCGGCGGCCCGCATCGCCTCCAGAAGGTGGCGATCGATGGTGCCCAGCTCGCCCAGTTGCTGGAAGCTGTTGGTGCGGCTGCCGCCGGGAACGATGCCCTCGGCCGGCGGATCCACGGGCGGCAACTGCCGGGTCACCTCTTCGGTGAGGACGCTCCAGCGGAACCGGTCCCGCCACTCAGCGGCCGTGTATTTGTGGCGCTGGGGCCCAAAGAAGTCGCAGTCGGAATGATCAACTTTCAATTCCTCTTTCAATTCTTCGGCCGGCTCGGCCGGCGGCGGTTCCTGGGCCCAGGTGAGCAGAAAACCGGAACCCGCCAAAACAGCCACGCTGAGGAACAGCGCGACTCGGACGATATTGTTGTTCATGGAAGATTATCTCCACCCAGTCCCGACTACAGCCATTATGTATTCACAAACCCGTCTTCGGCGAGCGAGTTTCCCTCCTAGTCGCCTTAGGAAAATTACCGTGGAATCTAAGGGGGACGATCGAGTAGTCCGCCTCGGGCGCAGGGTTAGTACGGCTATGAAGACGCTGGCGGGCATGCTGCTGGTTGCCGCGGCCGCATGGGGGCAGTCCCTCGACAACCGTTCGTTGAACGGCAGGTACTTTGTTCGTGAATTGTTTATCGCAAGCGGCGCCGGCGGCGGCATCTCCGAGGCCCGTTCGCTTGCCGGCACGCTGACCTTCGACGGCGCCGGCCGGTTCAGCCTCCAGGGCCAGCAGGTGGTGGGAGTCGCCCCGGCCTCCACGCTCACCGGCAACGGCACGTATACAGTCCGCTCCAACGGTTTCGTCACGATGACCAATCCGCTACAGACGGGTCTGACGCTGAACGCGCGGCTGGGCTCCGGGATCCTGCTGGGATCCACGACCGACTCCGGCATAGCGATCTTTGATCTGATGATCGCCGTCGCGGCGCCTGCGACAACGATCACCAATGCCTCGCTGAGCGGCGCCTGGTGGGTAGCGAGCGTGGAGTTTCCCTCGGCGCTGGTCACGCAGGCGCGGAACACCTTTTTCCGGCTGAATGTCAGCGCCGCGGGCGCATTCTCCGACATGAGTGTAAGCGGGCAAGGCGCCAACCTTGGCACACGCCCGGTGACGCAGACGGTGACCGGCGCCACCTACGCGCTCACGGCCGACGGCTCCGGCACCGCGACCTTTCCCATCTCGGCCGGCGTCGGTGCGACGCAAGCCCTGGTGGCCGGCACAAAGTCGCTCTACGTTTCTCAGGACGGGAACTTCCTCCTCATGGGATCTACCGCCGCCGGTGGCCACGACTTCTTCGTCGGCGTGAAAGCGCTGACCACGACAGTGACCAACGCCAACTGGAGCGGCCTCTATTGGGGGGCCGGGCTGCGCCTGGAGGGCACGCGCCCCAGCTCCTTCGCCGGCTCGCTCAACAGCACCGGCCAGGGCGTCGCCGTCTGGAGCCGGCGCGTGCGCGCCGTCGAGGGGAACGCGGACTTTTCCGGTGTGAACCGCTACACGCTGGCCGCCGACGGGAGCGGCAGCGCGGAACTGAACCGCGTCGGGGTAGGCGCGGGCGGCAACGGGGTGGTCGGCTCGGGAGTGTCGCTGACAGACTCCAACAACTACGAGCTATACCTGGCTGTGCGCGCTCCCGCGATCTCCACCTCCGGCACGGTGTTCCTGCATCCACACGGCGCCTACAACACCGCCGGCTTCGCTCCCGTGGGTAACCCGGCCGCACCGGGCGCCTACCTCAGCCTGTTCGGCTCGAACCTCGCCCCGCGGACCCAGACCGCCGTGCTCCCGTTTCCAACCACCCTCGCCGGAGTCCAGGTGCTGGTCAACGACCGGCCGGCTCCCATCTACGTCGCCAGCCCGACGCAGATGATCGCGCTGGTGCCGCAGGCTACCGCGCCCGGCACGGCGACGCTGGTGGTCAACAACAACGGCACGCGCTCCAACGCAGTGGAACTCCCGGTGGCGGCGACCGCGCCGGGCATCTTCTCGCTCACACAAAACGGGATCGGGCCGGGGGCGATTCGCAAGGCTGATTTCAGCGTCGTCGACCAGACCAATCCCGCGCGCCGAGGGGACACCGTGCTGGTGTTCGTGAACGGGCTTGGCGCCGTTGCGCCTGCGGTCCCCGACGGCTCAGCCGCTCCCGCCAATCCGCTGAGCCTTGTAAACGCCGCGATAAACGTCTACATCGGCGGGCGGCGGGCGCAGATCAGCTTTCAGGGCCTCGCGCCCGGGACCGCGTCGCTCTACCAGTTGAACGTCGTGATCCCCGCCGATGCGCCGGTGGGCGCCGCCATCCCGCTGGCAATCGAGACACCGGAGGCGTTTCACGACCAGGTGGACATCGCGATCGCGCCGTAAGCCGGGCGTGCCGGCTATTTGCCCGCCGCGAAGTCGCGGAACATCCCCGCCACGTCGGCGCCCGCCGTGTCCTGCGGGTGAATCACCACGCGGTAGCGGAACCGCCAGGTCTGGCCGGGCTCCAGCATCATCCCGCCGTCGCGTGTCTTGTCGCCGGTAAAATCGCGCTCTCCGAAGATGTTGGCCGCGAACAGCCCGTAGCCTCTGGAATGCCAGTAGGTGGGGTGCTTGGGATTGGCGGGATGATCCAGAATGGCCACACCGAGCTTCTCCCCTTCGATCTCGCCCCAGTAGTCGACCCACGGCGAGCGCTTCCCCCACACGCTTCGCTCCTTTTCCCTCCCCTCGGCGTTGACCATCGTGCCGGTGTGCTTCTCTTCGAGCGCGGTCGCCAGCCGCACCGCGAAAGTGCCTTCCTTGGTATCGCCGAAGTGCGCCTTCTCGATGCCGGTGAGCCGGATGTCCAGGTCCACCATGCGCAGCCGTGGGTGGGAATGGAAGATCATCGTCCGCGACTCGGCCACCAGCGGTTTGCCGGCCGGGTCCACCCACTGGAACTCCGCCTCGATCGAGCCGGTCTTGCCGCCCGAAGTGACATTACCCACCCGTTTCAGCGCCACGCGGCCCTTCTTCGGGCTCTTCTGCGAGGGGTGATTGGCCCAAAAGTCAGTGCCGCTCACCTCCCCGTGGGTGAACCAGAGTCCCTGGTGATGAACGTGGTCTCGCGCCTCGCCGGCCACTTCTTCCATCGGGTAGCCGCGAGTGACAATCTTGCCCGACGCCGACCGCATCGGATGCAGGTACGGCTTGGCGGTCTCCGGACCGAACCAGAAGGCAGTGAAAGGGGCGCCGTCGATGTCGACCGCGATTTTCCCCTCGCTGCGGATCATTTTGACCTGGGCCACCAGCGGCAGGGCGAGCCCCAGCGCGACCCCCATCGCAAGAAGGTATCGTCTCATGCCCCCCAGTAGATCACACCCGGGCTACCCGATGTGGGCCCGTCCGTGGTTGACGGTAGTGCGCTAGCGCACTACGTGGTTGACGCTGCCCGCCGCGCTGGCTATGATGAAGTGGACCGACAGGAGTAGAGGTCCGGTATGGGTCCGCTCGGCTTTCAGGAAACGATTTTCATCTTCGTGCTGGCCCTGCTCGTTTTCGGCCCCAAGAAGCTGCCGGAGCTGGGCAAGACGATCGGGAAGGCGATGACCGAGTTTCGCCGCGCGTCGAGCGAGCTTAGGTCTACCTGGGATCGCGAGATGTCGGCCGTGGAGCGGGAGGCCCAGTCCCTCAAGGAAGTCACCCGCGACTACAACAACCAGATCCAGGATTCCGCTCCCCCCTACGACCACTCCTACTACGATTCCGATCCCTACGGGGAATCTCAGGGATCCACCGATCCGTCCACCGTAAGCGCATCCGCAGCTCAGGGCGCTGAGTCGACACTCGCCTCTTCCGAAACCGACGGCACACCACCGGCCGGTTCCGAGGATCCGGCCGGTACTCTGGCGCAGGCCGTGGACGTCGCCGTCGCGGGCGACGATCCGGCACGGTCCCCGGATTCGGCCGAGCCTTCCGTGCAGGCGGTTCCGAGCGCGCCCGCGGAGGGGTCGGAGGCGGTGCGGGGCTGAGTTTTCCGATTCGCGTCCCGATCGGATCCCGCATTCAGGATGTCCGCTGAAGATAACCAGAGTGGTGCGCCAACCTCCCCGCAGGAACCCGCTCCGGCGGGCGCGGAAACCCCTGCCGACGCCACTCCGGACACGCCGGCCGAATCCTCCGTCTCCTACCAGCCCACCGTCGACGATTCCTACGGCTACCACGACGATCCCTACGGGCATGAGAACCAGCCGTCCGCGGTAACCACCGTCGAGACGCCCGCCGCCGCGGGCGCCGCCGGGCCGCCTCCCACCCCACCCGAGGCGCCTCCCGAGGAGGAGGATCGCGACGACGACGGGATGCTCCGGATGTCGTTCCTGGAGCACCTGGAGGAGTTGCGCCGCCGACTTCTGTATGCGCTCTTTGGAATCGGCGTCGCGTTCGTCGTCAGCCTTGTCTTCACGCAGAAGCTGTGGGAGCTCATCAGCCAGCCCGCGGTCACCGCGCTGACCCGGCTCGGCGTCAAGGAGCCCAAGCTCGCCTTCCTCACCCCCACGGAGGCGTTTTCGATCATCTGGATCAAGCTGCCCGTTCTGACCGCCATTTTCCTCGCCTCCCCATGGATCCTCTACCAGGTGTGGGGGTTCATCGCACCGGGCCTGTACAGGAAGGAGAGGCGGTGGGCGGCGCCGTTCGTGATCAGTTCGGCGGGCCTGTTCATTCTCGGCGGGCTGTTCGCCTACTTCGTCGCCTTCCGTTACGGCCTGGATTTTCTGCTCGGGATCGGCATCAGCAGCAACATCGTCCCGGTGGTCTCGATCACGGAATATTTCAACCTGTTCGTGAACGTCACGCTGGGGATCGGGCTGATCTTCGAGCTGCCAATCCTGATTTTCTTCCTCACGCTGCTGCGGATGGCCTCCCCGCGCTGGCTGCTGAAGAACTCGCGCTACGCCGTGCTGCTCATCGTGGTGGTGGCGGCGATCGTGACCCCGACGCCGGACATCGTCAACCTGATGCTGTTCTCGGTGCCCATGTGCCTGCTCTACTTCGTCGGCGTGTTCGCCGGCTGGCTGCTGGTGCGGTACCGGGAGAGGGGCAGTTCTCCGTGGCCGATCCTGTTCGGCATCCTTCTCGGGATTCTGGCGCTGGCCGCGGCGGGGGTCTACATCGCGGTGACGCGCTACGGCTACCATCTGGTACTTTCCTGGCCGTTCCTAGTACGGTGAGGCGCCGGAGTTCTCTGGAATCGCGCGCCGGCAAGCCGTAACATTATCCAACGTTTGTGTTTTTGCCGGACCCCGGGCGGGTGTTTCCGGCCCCCCCAGACGTACCGCGAAGATGGATTTCGACAAGGCTATCCGGGAGTTGCGGCGCCAGATGGAGTGCGTCGACCAGGCGATCCAGTTCCTGGAGTCGTTCGTCGACGCCCGACGGACCCGCCCCGCCGCCGGCAAGCGCGGCCGCAAGCAGATGGGGGCTCGGGAACGACGCCAGGTTTCCCTTCGGATGAAACGCTACTGGGAGAAGCGACGCAAGGCGCGCCGCTCAGCCGCCGCGGCCGGCTCCTGATCCGGCTACCGCGGGGTTAGCGCTTTGAAAAACCACAGCCAGAAATACTGCTCGCCGGCGCCGTGGCTGTAGCGCATGTCGAAGCCGCACCGGCGGGCCATCTCCCGTGCCTGGGCCTCGGAGAAGGGCGCCCCAAGCCAGGTGTCCTCGGGCGTCGTTTCCATGGTCGTGTCGCCCTGAACCTGGAACTTGAACAGGCCGCCCGGGCGCAGCAAACGGTGCGCTTCCCGCACGTAGTTCTCGATGATCTCCCGGTTGGAGATGTGCTGGAACACCAGGGTGGAGAAAGTGAAATCCACTTCGATGTCGCCGAGCACCGCCAGGTCGCACCCGTTGTTCTGGAATACGCGCGCGTTGGGCCGGTCGGCCAGCGCCCGCCGCGCCTGGCTCACCATTTCGGCGCTGATGTCCACGGCCCAGACCTCGCCGAACAGCAGCGACAGGGCGCGCGTGACGCGGCCGGCGCCGCAGCCGATCTCGAGCACACGCATCCGGCCGGGTTCCATACCCTGGCAGATGTTGATCATGTCGGTGAGGATCTCCTCGTCGACGGTTTTCTGGCCGTCGCGGAAGAACTCTTCGTCAGTCCAGTCGGACCGGGCGGTGTTGACGTAGTGGCGGGCGTTCTCCTGCGCGCGGCAGTCCCAGTCGCGGCGCATCTTGTCGACGTGCTGCCGAAGACCGATCGGGGGCATCCTCTTTATCGTAAGGCATGCCAGGAGGATGGAAGGCGCGCGCCGTCCGTCCCGCCCGCCTCAGTAGGAGAAAGCCACCGTTGCTATAATGTCGCCGGGTGCGCGAACGCATTGTCATCATTGAAGACGAGAAGGACATCGTAGAGTTGGTGAAGTACAACTTCCAAAAGGAAGGCTTTGAGGTTGTAAGCTTCACTCACGGCAAGCAGGGGCTTGATCATCTTCGCCTCCATCCCCCGGATCTTCTGCTCCTGGACATCATGCTCCCCGACGAAAACGGGGTCGAGATCTGCCGCCGCATCCGGGCTCACGAGCGCCTGAAGGATCTTCCGATCATCTTCTTGACCGCCCGCAGCGAGGAAATGGATCGCGTGTTGGGTCTGGAAATGGGCGCGGACGATTACGTAGTCAAGCCATTCAGCCCGCGGGAACTGGTGGCTCGGGTAAAAGCCGTTCTGCGCCGTCAGTCCCGGCCGGCCGGCAAAGGCGAAGTGGTCGATCTGCCCAACCTGCGCCTGGATGCTCGCACCCAGGAAGTGACAGTCCGGGGAAGGCCGGTGGAGTTGAGCTCGCTCGAGTTCCGGTTGCTTCATTTCCTGGCCTCCCACCCGAAGCAGATCTTCAGCCGCGAGCGACTCCTGGATGCCGTGTGGGGCGCGGAGTGCGCGGTGACGCCCCGGACCGTGGATGTGCACATTCGCCGCCTGCGGGAGAAGATCGAAGCGCGGTCCGAGGAGCCGGAGTACATTGAGACCGTGCGCGGCTCGGGCTACCGTTTCTCTGTGGAACCTGCCTGATGACGCTTCGGAGCCGGATTCTCCGCAAGCTACTGGCAAGCGCGTTCGTACTGATCGCGCTCACGCTCGTCGTTCTCGACTTCTACCTGACGCGCTTCACAGCCCGGCGCGAGATCGAGGCAGTCCAGCATCGCCTGTTGGCCCAAGCGCGCATCTTGGCCGGCGCAGTGCCGGTGGCGCACAAGGAGCTCCTGGAAGACTGGGCTCGGGCCGCCGGTGCGCGGGCGCAGGCTCGAATCACGGTCATCGACGCCGGGGGGGCGGTGCTGGCCGACTCCCGGCACGATCCGGAAAGCATGGAGAACCACGCCGGGCGCCCGGAAGTCCGCGAAGCCGCCCAAGGCCGGATCGGAACGGCGATCCGGCGAAGCGCTACGCTGGAGCGCGACCTCTGCTATCTGGCCATTTCTCTCGACCCGGCCGGGCGACAGGGCGCCGTCCTGCGCCTGGCGGTGCCGCTGGAGGAGCTGGATGCTGCGATCCGCGCGGTTCGATGGCGGATCGTCAGCGCCTCGTTCGCGGCGGCGACCGCAGCTCTCGTCATCGCCCTCTTCTTCTCGCGCCGCTTTACGCGCCGCATCGCCCGCTTGAAGGCCTTTGCCGAGGGCTTGACCGAGTCGCGTTTTTCGGAAACGCTTCCCCCCGAAGCGGACGACGAAATCGGCGCGCTGGGCCGCTCTCTGAACCGCATGGCGGTCCAGAGCCGTGATCTGGTCGAGAAGCTCAGCGTGGAGTCCGCGCGGCGCGAGCTGATTCTGGAGAGCATGGTCGAGGGCGTCCTGGCGGTGGACAGCGAGCTGCGGGTGACGTTTTGCAATCGCTCCTTCGCGCAAGCCGTAGGCGCCTCGTTTCCCGTGCGAGAGAGACTGCCCTTGCTGGAGCTGGTGCGAGATCCTGGTCTGCTCGACCTGCTAACACGCGTCCTGGTCAACGGTAATCCCGTGAAGCAGCGGCTGGAACTGACTGCCGCAGACGGGCGCTCGTTTGAGATCCAGGCCAACCCTCTGACGGCAGACGCCGGCCGGGGCGCCATCGCAATCCTGCATGACATCACGGACCTGGAGCGCCTGGAGCGGGTCCGCAAGGATTTTGTCGCCAATGTGTCCCATGAGCTGCGAACGCCCCTCACCGCGATCCTGGGCTACGCCGAGACCCTGCTCGACGGAGCCCTCGAAGACAGGGAGCACAACCGGAAGTTTATCGAGATCATTAACGCTCACGCCGTCCGATTGAACAACATCGCCGCGGACCTGCTGGCGCTGTCGGACCTGGAGTCCAGAAAGGCCCCCGCGACTGAAGAAGCTGTCTCTGTCTGCGCCACCATCGACAGCGCCATGCGAACCGTGGAGCGCGAGGCGGGCGAACGCGGCGTAAGCCTTGTCCGCGGGAAGCTCGAAGAGGCCGAGGTCCTGGGCGAAAGAATCCGCCTCGAACAGGTCTTGTTGAACCTTCTCAGCAACGCCGTGAAGTTCAATCGCCCGGGTGGCGAGGTGCGCGTTGAAGCGGCCCTCACGCCCGACTGCAAGATTCGCATCACGGTGGCCGACACCGGCATCGGCATTCCCTCCGAAGACCTGCCTCGGATTTTTGAGCGTTTCTATCGCGTGGACAGGGGGCGCTCCCGCGAGGTCGGGGGCACCGGGCTGGGGCTCTCCATCGTCAAACACGCCGTCGAACGGATGGACGGCACGGTCTCGGTCGATAGCGAGCTCGGCAAGGGCTCGACCTTCACCCTCCTGCTTCCTGCCGGCTAGTACCAAGTTGCTTCTCACGCTCGTGGCTCTCCAGAAACAACAAGAGCTTGTCACGAAATCGCCATTCCAACCGCTCCTTCCAGTCGCGGCTCGGAACCCGAATCCGAGCCGGTAGAGCGCCGTTTCTGACACCACAGACCGTGCCCGCACGGTCCGACGCCGAAACAGAGCCGCGACCGTAAGGGGGCGGTGTTTTTAGCAACTTGGCACTGGTTTTAACCGAACTTTCTCGCTCGCGTCATCAAGCTGTAACAGCGCAGCGGCCGTTACTCCGGGGCCGCTTGGGAGACAGTAGCCTCGCCGCCTCTGGAGGCGTCAAGCTTTCATCAAGATTTAACCAGGGCTTCATTCTCTTGTAACAACCCCGCAGCATCCTGAAAGTCGATGACGTGCAGCCTGAGGGTCATGGAGTGCTTTGGATCTGCGGGGTGATGGTCGTTATCCTTTGGGGCCTGGTAATCGCCGTTCACTTTGGGCGGAGGCCAGACCCCAAATTCAGGTTCTTCATGCAGTTGCTGGCGCGGCTCAGACAGAGAGGCGGATGAAGAAGATTCTGATCATCGAGGATGATCCCGACCTGCTCGCCCTCGTCAAGTACAACCTGGAGAAACATGTATTCTCCGTGGTTGGAGTCGATGCGGTCTGGGGACCCGGGCGGGCTGTCACGGAACGTACCGTTGACGTGTACGTTCTCCGGCTGCGCCAGAAGCTGGAAGTCGATCCGACAAACCCAAAACTCATCCGTTCAGCGAGGGGCTTCGATTATGCCTTTGAAGCGATTGAAAGCGAGCACGGTATTTCTGTGGGTTCTGCTGGGACCTAACCTGTGCGGACTCCGGGCGGAGTCCGGGGATCGCTCCACTTCCGAAGAAGTGGCTGTCCTGAAGGAGCAGGTTGCGCTACTGCGGGAACAGGTCGGCCAGCTCCGCGGGGAACTCGAGGCGCAAAGACGGCTGCTGACGGGCGTGTCGCCGCCGGCATCGAATGGATCGGCGAATCATTTGTCCGTCGCGGTCGCATCGCCGCCGCAGCAGGCGGCCGCCGTCGAGGAACTCAACAAGAAGGTCGAAGGTGCGGTGCGGAACCCGGGTGGATTCCGCTTCAGCGGCGACTTCCGCTACCGCTTCGACGTGCAGGCCCGTTCCGGCAATTCGATCGCCGGGCCGTTGCAGAACATCCGGAACCGCTACCGGCTCCGTCTGAACCTCGACAAGGACCTCGATCCGCGCTTCCGCTTCCACATGCAGCTTTCGACCGGCGCGCTCAACAACGGCATCACCAATGACCAGGATTTCGCCGGGACCATCGTCAAGCACCCGTTTTCGATCGCCGAGGCCTACATGGACTTTCACCCGCACGCGAATTTCTCGCTGCGCGGCGGCCGCATGGAGGAGGTCTTCGCCGACAACATGCGCTTCTTGTGGGACGACGACGTGCGGTTCAACGGCCTGCAACAGATCGTGCGGGTCCCGGTAAAGTCGGGCGCTTTGGGGATCAAGCGGGTGGAGTTCCGTGCCGGCGAGTACGTCCTGACCAACCCGAATGTGGTGATCGTGCCGGCGGGCTCTCCGTTTCTCGCGGCCGGCTTGGACGTCGGCGAGAAGGTGCGGGCGTCGAAGCTTTACCATCCGGGAATGCTGGTTCAAGGCGACCTGGGGGCCAAATGGGGCCACCAGTTTACCAGCGACGCCCAGATCTATCGCAACCCGAACCAGATCCAGCTCGCCTCGACGGCCGCCGGATTCCCCGTGCTGGTCAATCCCGCGCTGGGCCTGGCGCTCGCCGGGCCGATGTCCGGAACGGGAAACGCCACGACCACGACCGGCGGGGCGATCTACAACGCGCCGGACTTCCAGATCGTCCGACTGGCCTGGCGGCTGGAGCGCAAGGGCGTGATGCTGCGCGGCCGCGAGGTCCCGGCGTGGTTCGACTTGCAGGTCTCGCGCAACGCCGGCGCCGCGCGGTTGCGGGACGCGCTGATGGCCTCCGCCAACCTGGGCGCCGCCCGGCAACTCGGCGACGTGCGCCTGCTCTACCAGTTCGCCATCAAGGACGCCAACGCGCTGATCTCGCAGTTCACCGACGACGATCTGGGCACCGGAACCGGGGTCAACATCGCGGTCCACGCGCTGCGCTTCGATTTGGGCCTGACGCGATCGTTGCAGTGGCAGAACCTGTTGTTCATCCAGAATCAGCGGAGGGCGAGCAACCCGGCGGAGCAGTTCTTTGTCCCGCTGCAACGCGGGGCCAACACAACGTTCCGTTACCAGGGGCAACTGGCCTTCTCGTTTTAGGTCCAAGGGAGAAATTATGAAACCATTTGTCGTGACATTAGCGCTCGTGCTCTTGCTCTCAGGCTGCGGAAGCAAGACAGATGAAGGTACCATCATCCTCTACGGGCGGGAGAACAATTCGGGGACGTACATGTACTTCAAGGAGCACGTCCTGGCCAAGGCCGATTTCGCTCCCAACGTCCAGACGCTGCCCGGCACGGCGGCGGTGATCAACGCCGTCTCCAGAGATCGGCGCTCCATCGGGTACGGCGGCATCGGATACGTGAAAGGCGTGCGGACCGTCCCGGTGAAGAAGGACGATCAGTCGCCGGCCGTCGAGCCCACGCTACAGAACGTGGTCAACGGCTCCTACCCGATCAGCCGGGATCTCTACTTCTACACGGTCCAAGAGCCCCAAGGCGCAGTTCGCGAGTTCATCGCTTGGGTACTGACTAACGAGGGGCAGGAGGTGAGCGAGAAGGTCGGATACTATCCGCTGCCGGCCGACCGGCGGGGTCAGGTCAAGTCCTCGGAAGGTCAGGCAGCTAAGAAGACCATCACCGTCAAGGGTTCCGACACCATGGTTATCCTCGGCCAGCGCTGGGCCGAGCATTATATGGCGAAGATCCCCGGCGCGGTCGTTCAGGTGACGGGCGGCGGCTCCGGCACCGGCATCGCTGCTCTCATCAACGGCGCCACCGACATCTGCGAGTCATCCCGTCGGCTGGACTCGAAGGAGCGGGCGCAGATCAAGGCCAAGTTCGGAAAGGAGCCGGTCGAGATCCCGGTGGCGATGGATGGGGTGGCCGTCTTTGTCCATGCGTCCAATCCCCTGAAGACCATCACACTTCCGGAACTCCAGGCGCTCTATACCGGACACATCAAAAGCTGGAGGGAGCTTGGATCAACGGCAAGATGAACTTCTGTTGTTGAAGGGCAGGCCGCGCCTTATCGAAACGCTGCTCGAAACGGCAGTGCGCTCGAGTGCCGTCATCGTCATCGCGGCACTGGTGCTCATTTTCGTTTTCGTGGCCAAGGAGGCCATTCCCCTGCTCACCTCGGCCGACGTTCACAACGAAGTGACGGTGTGGACGATGGTCCGCCCGCAGGAAAGTGGAGACTTCTCCTGGCAGCCCGTCTCTGAAAAACCGAAATATTCGTTGCCGCCTCTAATTGTCGGAACCCTCAAAGTCAGCATAGTGGCGCTGCTGATCGCTATTCCTCTGGCGATCCTGGCGGCCATCTATACGTCGGAGTTCGCGCCGCAGCAGTTCCGCGAGCTGCTCAAGCCCGTGGTGGAGCTGCTGGCCGGGATGCCCTCCGTGGTGATTGGGTTCTTCGCGCTGATGGTGGTCGCCACCTGGGTTCAGGACGCCTTCGGGCTCATCTTCCGGCTCAACGCCATCACGGCCGGGATCGGGCTTTCCCTCGCCGTGATCCCGATTGTGTATACCGTAGCCGAGGATGCGCTCTCCGCCGTGCCCCAGGCTTTTCGGGATGGATCGACGGCGCTGGGAGCGAATCCGTGGCAGACCGCCTGGCGGGTCGTGCTGCCGGCGGCGATGCCAGGCGTTTTCGCTGCCTGCGTGCTTGGTTTCGGTCGCGCCATCGGGGAAACTATGATCGTGCTCATGGCGAGCGGCAACGCGGCCATGATGTCGTTCGATCCGGCGGAGTCGTTCCGTAGCTTTTCGGCCACCATCGCCGCCGAATTGGGCGAAGTGGTCTACGGGAGCCCGCATTATCACGTCCTGTTCTTCCTCGGCGCCTTCCTGTTCGTGGTCACGTTCTTGCTGAATCTCGCCGCCCACTGGTACGTAGCCCGTCTGCGCGCCCGGTTGGAAGGGAAACTGAAGTGAGACGCTGGATCAAGTTTGTTGGACTCGCCTTCACCTCCCTGACCGGCCTGGCGTGCCTGATCATCGTGGCGATGGTCGCTATCATCCTGGGGGACATTGCAATCCACGCATGGCCCAGACTGTCCTGGGAGTTTATCCACGGCCAGCCGCGGGCCGGCATGACGGAAGGAGGCATCTTCCCGGCGATCTTCGGTACGGCGGCTCTGGTCCTGCTGATGACACTCGCGGTGGTCCCGCTGGGGGTGGCCGCAGCCATCTACCTACACGAGTACGCGCGGCAGGGCTCCAAGCTGGTGCACCTGGTCCGGCTGGCGTTGCATAACCTGGCCGGCGTGCCGGCGATCGTCTTCGGCCTGTTTGGTTTGGGCTTCTTCATTGAGTTCGTGGGCGCCGGGATCGATCGGGCATTTTACGGCGGCGCCCTCGCCTTCGGCCAGCCTTGCATCCTCTGGGCGGCGCTGACCCTGGCTGTCCTGACGCTCCCCACGGTTGTGGTGGCAACTGAGGAGGCCCTGCGGGCGGTGCCCATCAGTTACCGGGAGGTCGCCTATGCGGCTGGCGCAACGCGCTGGCAGGTCGTCCAGCACGTGGTTCTTCCGCAGTCCGTGGGCGGCATCCTCACCGGGACGATCCTTGCCGTCTCCCGGGGCGCGGGAGAAGTGGCGCCCATCATGTTCACGGGCGCCGCCTATTACCTGCCCTACCTCCCGAAGAAGTTGAACGATCAGTTCATGGAGCTTGGGTACCACATCTACGTTCTGACTACCCAATCTCCCGACGTCGAGGCCACCAAGCCGATTCTGTACGCCACGGTGTTCGTGCTTCTGGTGCTGACTTTCGCACTCAACTTCGTGGCGATTATCCTCCGGTCGCGGATCCGGAGAAGGCTGAGAGCGGCGTGAGTACGATTGTCGAGGTACGCAACTTTTCGGTTTGGTACGGCTCACATCCGGCTCTGAGCGACATCACGCTCGACGTTCTGGAGCACGAGATTTTGGGCATCATCGGGCCGGCCGGCAGCGGCAAGACGACATTTCTGAGAAGCCTGAATCGTCTGAATGACCTGCTCCCGGATTTTCGAGTCCAGGGGACGATTCAGTTTCGCGGAGTGGAGATCAATCGGCGGGACGTGGATCTTGCCGTCCTTCGCCGCAAGCTGGGCATGGTTTTCGCGGTGCCAGTTCCTCTTCCCGGATCAATCTTCGAGAATCTCATGCTCGGGCCCCGGCTGAACAAAACGAAGGCAGACGCCGGCTCGCTGGTCGAGAAGACGCTGAAGGCGGCCTACCTGTGGGATGAGGTGAAGGATCGTTTGCACCAGTCCGCTTTCGCGCTTTCCGGGGGCCAGCAGCAGCGACTGTGCCTGGCTCGAACCCTGATGATGGAGCCGGATGTTCTTCTGTTGGATGAGCCATGCTCCGGACTGGACCCTATTTCCACGGCCAAGATCGAAGAAGCGCTGGTTAGGTTGAAGCGGGAGTTGACCGTCATCCTGGTGACGAATAATGTCATGCAGGCGTCGCGGGTTGCTGACCGGACCGCCTTTTTCCTTCAGGGACGCCTGATCGAGTACGGGGCAACCGAGCAGATTTTCGTGAATCCAAGGGAGAAGCAAACCCATGAGTACGTCAGCGGGCGCTTTGGATAGCCCAAAGACCGCCGTCGAGTCCAAGATTTGGGTTCGGAAGCTGGACGCCTGGTACGGCAGCTTCCACGCCCTCAAGGACATCAATCTCGACATTCCATCCCGCGCGATTACCTCCATGATCGGCCCTTCCGGCTGTGGAAAATCCACGTTGCTCAGGTGCTTCAACCGCATGAACGAGGGAATCCGGGGATTCCGCGTGGAAGGAGAGATCCGGCTCGACGGCAGCGACATTCTTGGACGGGGCGTCGAGCTGACCCAGCTTCGAAAGCGAGTGGGGATGGTCTTCCAGCGCCCCAATCCATTCCCCCTGTCTGTCTTTGAAAACGTCGCGTATGGCCCACGCGTGCACGGAGGAAGCTCGTCCCGCCTGCCGGAGATCGTGGAGAAGTCCGTGCGCGCCACCGGCCTGTGGGACGACCTGAAGGACCGCCTCGGTCAAAATGCTCTGTCTTTGAGTCCCGAGCAGCAGCAACGCCTGTGTATCTCGCGACTCCTGGCTGTGGAGCCGGAGGTTCTCTTGATGGATGAGCCCTGCTCCGCCCTGGACCCCATCGCGACCGCGCGGATCGAGGAACTGATGCAAGAGTTGAAGAGAGATTACACGATCATCATCGTGACGCATAATATGCAGCAGGCTTCGCGAGCATCGGACTATTGTGGGTTCATGTGGCTCGGAGAACTGGTCGAGGTCGCCGCCACGCCCATCATTTTCACCAAGCCGAGGAACCCGCGGACAGAGGGGTACGTGACAGGGAGGTTCGGCTGATGCGCCGCCATTTCGAAGAACAGATCGCCGAGTGCAATACGCGACTGGCGCACATGGGGGCAGTCGCAAAGCGGATGATCGGCAAATCCATCCAATGCCTGGTCGATCGCAGCGCGGAAGGCCACGACGAGGTTTTCCGGCACGAAGTCGAAATCAACAGTCTCCAAATCGAAATCGATAAGCGCGTCATCAGCACCCTGGCGCTTCAGCACCCCGTCGCTACCGACTTGCGGCTGCTCGTGATGGCTACCAAGATCGCAGGCGAACTGGAGCGGGTCGGCGACCAGGCCGTGAACATTTGCCAGAACACCGCTTCCTTGCTGAAGCATGCTCCGGCGGAGATCCTGACGAATATTCCGGAGATGGCCGATTTGGTGCGGGAGATGCTGCGGGAGAGCCTGGAGGCATTCGTTCGCCGGGACGTCGGGTTGGCGCAAAGAGTCCTGGATACCGACGACAAGGTGGATGATTTCAAGGATCAGATTTTTTTTCAGCTACTGGGCAACATGATGACCGAACCGGTGGTAATTCCCAGCGCCCTGGCGCTCATCCTCGTCGCGCGCAACCTGGAGCGGGTCGCGGATCACGCGACCAACATTGCCGAGGAGGTCATCTATGCAGTTCAGGGACGAGACGTTCGTCATCGCCGCGAAGATGCGGAACAGTGAGGAATTCTGAGTGCGCCATTTTGAGGAAGAACTGGACAAGTTGCAGCGGCGCCTGCTGGAAATGGCCGGGCAGGTCGAATCGGCCATCCATGGGAGCGTGAGGGTCCTGACGGGAAGAGATGAGGAACAAGCCCAGCGGGTTCTCCGCCAGGAGGCGCACGTCAACCAGATGCAAATCGAGATCGACGAGGTTGCTACGCACCTGCTTGCGCTGCACCAGCCGAGGGCCGGGGACCTGCGCTTCCTGACCGCCGCTATCAAGATCAACAGTGACCTGGAGCGCATGGGGGATCTGGCCGTCAACATCGTCGAGCGGGCTATCGACCTGATACGCCGCCCCCCGATCAATCCCCACATCGACATTCCGAAGATGGCCGAACTCACGCAGTCGATGGTCCACAAGAGCCTGAACGCGTTTGTGAACCGCGACGCCGAACTCGCGCGCGGCGTCCTGACCTCCGACGACGCGGTGGACGATTTGAAGGACGCAATCTATCGGGAGCTGATCCATTTCATGGAGTCGAACCCTTCTACAGTCGCCGCTGCCGTGGATCTCATTTTCGTCGCCCACAACCTGGAACGGATCGCCGATCACGCCACCAACATCGCCGAGGACGTGCTGTTCCTGGTCAAAGGCATCGACGTCCGCCACCACGCCGAGACGGCGGAGGAGTGATGCGTCTCGCCTCTTTATCGTAAGGCATGCTAGGATGATGGAAGGCGCCCCCGCCGTGGGCGGCTAGCTCAGTTGGGAGAGCACGGCGTTCGCAACGCCGGGGTCGTGGGTTCGAGTCCCATGCCGTCCACCAATCGCCTCGTCCGGAGCCCGTCCAATGGTCTTGTCCGACGTTGACATCAAGAAATACATCGAGCAGGGGAAGATCCGCATCACGCCCCAGCTCACGCCGGAACAGTTCGGGAGCTGTTCCATCGATTTCCGCCTCGGCAACGTGTTCAGCGTCTTCGAGCACAGCCGGTACGCGCTGATCGACCTGCGCGACAAGCGCGACATGGAGGATCTGATGCGCCAGGTGACAGTCCCGGCCGGGGAGGCGTTTATCCTCCAGCCGCGCGAGTTCGTGCTGGCGGTTACCGAGGAGACCCTGGAGCTGGACGACGACGTGCTCGGGCGGCTGGAGGGGCGTTCCAGCCTGGGCCGCATCGGAATCATCGTCCACGGCACGGCGGGACTGTTCGACCCAGGCTGGTCGGGACGGGCCACGCTGGAGCTGAGCAACCTGGGCCGCATGCCGGTGGCGCTCTATCCAGCCATGCGCATCTGCTCGTTCACCTTCGAGCAGCTCTCCTCTCCGGTGGCCGTGCCCTACCGGTCCAAGCCGGGCAACAAGTACTCCGGGCAAACCCAGCCGTTGGCCAGCCGCCTGGCAACCGAAGTCGGCGGCTGAGGTTTCGCCATCCCCACAGCCGGCCGTCGCGGTCCGACCCTCGGCGATTGCCCACCCACGTCGCGGGTTTATAATGATGGCTGATGGGTCTGCTCTCGCACCGGCTGCAATTGAAGGTCGCGCAGAAGCAGATCCTCACACCGGGCCTCGTCCAGATGGTCACGGTGCTCCAGCTCAATCGTCTCGAGCTGAAGGAGATGCTCTCCCAGGAAATCGCGGCCAACCCGGTACTCGACGAGGCCGCCGACTCAACCGAGGAGTTGACGCCGGAGGAGGTGCAGGCCATCCTGGAATCCGAGCGGGACCCGCATCCGGCCGACGAGCCGATCCTGCAAACGGTGGAGGCGGAAGCGGCGGTCGAGTTCGCCGAGGAGCCCGTCGCCGAAGCAGCCGCGCCGGTGGGAGAGGCCGTGGCGGTTGAAGGCGGGACGTCGGAAGCCCCCGAGCCGGTGCGCGACACCGATCCGTTCGAGCAGATCGATTTCGGCACCTTCTTCGACGAGTACCTCGACCCGGGCTACAAGAGCCCGGCGGCGGAGTCAGTCGAGAAGCCATCCTTCGAGCAGTTCCTCCCCTCGCCGGTCACGTTGAACGACTACCTGGAATCCCAGCTCAGCCTGGTGGTGCTCTCCAACGCCGTCCGCAAGGCGGCCGATTCGATCATCGGCAATCTCGACGAGAAAGGCTACCTGACGGTGTCCCTGGAAGAGCTCGCCGCCGCCGAGGGGCACAGTCCCCTGGACCTGGAGGAGGCGCTGAAGGTGGTCCAGTCGCTGGATCCGGCCGGGGTCGGAGCGCGCGACCTGGCGGAGTGCCTCCTGCTCCAACTGGAGAGCATCAACGGCCGCGGCGGAGTCGCCTGGCAGATCGTATCCGACCATCTCAAGCTGCTCGAAACCCACCGCTGGAAGGAATTGACACGCATCCTCGGCCGCCCGCTGGAACACATCCAGATCGCCGTCGCGCTCATCCAGCACCTGGATCCGCACCCCGGCCTGCGCTACGGGCATCCTCAGGCGCGGCAGATCGAGCCCGACGTGGCCATCGTCAAAGACGGCGACGACTACATCATCCAGTTGAACGATGACGACATCCCGCAGCTCCGGCTCAACCCGCAGTACCGTCGCATGCTCGATCGCGGGCAGGAGCCGAGCAAGGAAGTGCGCAACTACGTCCGCGAGCGCTACACCTCCGCCCTCCAGCTCATCAAGAACATCGAACAACGCAAGCAGACCATTCTGAAGGTCTGCAAGTCGATCGTCGAACGGCAGCCGGAGTTCCTCGACCGGGGAATCGACCATCTCAAGCCGATGATGATCAAGGAGGTGGCCGAGGAGATCGGTGTGCACCCCTCCACGGTCAGCCGCGCCGTGGCCAACAAGTACGCCCACACGCCTCAGGGCGTCTTCGAGCTGCGGTATTTCTTTTCCGAGGCCGTGCAGGGGCCCTCCGGCAGCGCCACGCCGCTGCTGATCCTCAAGCGCCGGGTGAAGAAAATGATTGAAGAGGAGAACGCGGCCCACCCGTTGACCGATGACCAGATCACCGACCGGTTGCAAACCGAAGGCATCCAAGTCACCCGGAGGACCGTGGCCAAGTATCGCGAGGACATGAAGATTCCTTCAACCCACCAGCGTCGCCTTCGCGAGTGACCCGGGGAGGAGCCGCGCCGGCTTCGTTACGGAGACCGTTCCCATGAGAGTCATTTACACCGGAAAGCAGGAAGAGCTCACCGCCGCCCAGCAGAAGAAGCTGGCGGCGCGCTTCGCCAAGCTCGGCAAGCTGCTCGACCGCAAGGAAGAGAAGGAAGCCCACGTGTTCCTCAATTCCGAACGGTTCCTCCACCGTGTCGAGATCACACTGAACTACTACGATCATCCGCTGGCCGGCGCCGGGTCGGCCCCGGACCAGTTCAGCGCCATCGTGGGAGCGCTGGAAAAGCTGGAGAAGCAGGTGCTGAAGGTGCGCGCGAGGTGGCGCGACTCCAAGCGGGACCCGCGCGCTTCGCGCCCCTCCCCGGCCGCGGCATCCCCAGCAGTCGCGGCGGGCGAGGGCGCCGAGGGGCGGGTGTTCCGCGTGAACCACCGGCCGGCGCGCAAGCCCATGACCCTGGAAGAAGCCGTGATCGAGATGGAGCGCGACCGCGACTACCTGGTCTATCGCGACGCCGAGACCGACCGTCTCTCGGTGCTGCTGCGCCGCCGGGACGGAAACTTCGACCTGATCGAGGTCTGAGCGCTTTCCGGGGCTCATGCCACAAAAGAGCGGACCCGACGCCTCCCGCCGCCCCGAGCTGGTGATCATCACCGGCTTGAGCGGCTCCGGCAAGGGCTCCGTGCTCAAGTGCCTCGAGGACCTCGGCTATTATTCGGTCGACAACCTTCCGGTGGACCTGATCCCGAAGTTCGCCGAGCTGACCAGGGATTCGCCCAACATCCGCCACGCCGCCCTGGTGGTGGATATTCGGGGCGGGGACGCGCTCAAGGGCTTCCCCGCCCTGTACGCCCGCCTGCGGCGCCGAATCCATACCACGCTGATCTTTCTCGAGGCCGATGACTCCACGCTCGTGCGCCGGTTCAGCGAGACCCGGCGGCCGCACCCGCTCGGCGGGGACCGCTCGGTGGCGGGCAGCATCCGCAACGAGCGCCGCCAGCTTGCGCCCATCAGAGCCCTGGCCGACCACATCCTGAATACGTCGCGGTTCAACGTGCACGACCTGCGCGAGTACGCCAAGGAAAGATTCCGCAGCGAGAGCGAGGAATCCCGGCTGCTGATCGATATCACCAGCTTCGGCTACCGCCACGGCTTACCCGGAGAAAGCGACCTGGTGTTTGACGTACGGTTCCTGCCCAACCCCAACTACCTGCCGGAGTTCAAGCACCTCACCGGGCGCCACCCGCGCGTGGCCCGCTTCATCCGGTCGTTCCCGCAGACCACGGAGTTCGTCGACCGCATCGGGGAGCTGCTGGTCTACCTGATCCCGCACTACATCCGCGAGGGCAAGAGCTATCTCACCATCTCGTTCGGCTGCACCGGGGGGAGGCATCGCTCGGTGATGATGGCCGATGAGATCCGCCGCAAGCTGGCGCGCGCGGGCTTCAAGGTCCGCGCCTCGCACCGCGACATGCACCGCACCGGTTGACCGCGCGGTGAGCGCTTAGAGGATTCCCCCGCCGGCGATCAGCCGGATCAGCCCGAACATCACCGCCACCGCGCAGCAGACCACCCCGGCGGTCGATCCGCCGCGGTTGCCTGGTTTCCCAGAGGCCAGCGCGATCACGCTGACAATCAACCCGACCACGGAAAACGGAATGTTCAGCCAGTTCAAGGCGCCCAGACACGGGAAAAAACCCACGAACATCCCGCACAGCGCCAGAATCCCCCACACCAGGCTCAATATCTGCATCACCTTCTCCTTCGGCTCCGCAACAGGAACAGCGCCGCCCCGCACACATTCACGAGCATCCCTCCGTACAGCGGCACGCTCGCACGGTTGGAACGCGACGCCTCATCCAGCTCTCCCGCGGAGATATGCACGAACGCCGTGGTCATCCCGCACAGGACGCACTCGCGGTTGTAGCGCGCCTTCCAATAGCACCTGGGCGTCAGCGCCGTCAGCGTCCGGGCCGAGAGCAGCAGCGGCGCGGCCAGCATAGCTGCCGTCACCGCCGTCACGATCAGCCAGCTTGCAACAAACGCGCGGCGCGCCACGGAATGACTGTACCGAATCCCTCCCCGACACGCAAATCCGCCCCTACAGGGGCTGCCCCTGCCATCGGCGGAGTGGCGCCGGACCCTTGCCAACCCACCAGCGTGTCCGCTACAGTGAGCGCATGACGTTCTGCGCCAACTGCGGCGAGCCGGTGGAGGGGAGTTTCTGCGGAAAGTGCGGCACTCCGGCGACGGGATCGGGCCCAGCCGGGGCCGCCGCCGGGATTCCGGAGAACGTGGCCGGAGCCCTCTGCTATCTGCCCTACCTGCTGGGCTTCCTGATCGCCATCCTTTTCCTTCTGTTGCCGCCGTACAACCAGAAGCGCACCGTTCGCTTTCACGCGTTCCAGGCCATCCTGCTCACCGCCGCGTTCATCTTCCTCTACTTCTTCATCGGCGTTGCGTTTCCCTGGTGGGCGCTCTCGCTATCGGTGTCGCGCATGTTCATGCTGGGCAGCCTCGGCCTCTGGATCTACATGATGTGGGCCACCTTCAACAACAACAAGATCGTTCTGCCGGTGATCGGGCCGGTGGCGGAAAAACAAGTGTAGCGGGCGGCGCCGGGCGTGCGTCCAACTTCCGTGCGGTCCCTCTGTTTCTTTCTGCTTGCTCCCTGGCTGGCACCGGCCCAGGGCCCCCGCATCGGGGTGTTGGACTTTTACGGCCTGGGCAAAGTCCCCGAAGAGCGGTTGCGGAAAGCGCTGCCGTTTCGCGAAGGGGATACTTTGCCGCGGTCGAAAGGAGACGTCGAGGAGGCGCTGGAAAAGGTTCCCGGCGTGGTCCGGGCACGGCTCCAGGCCACCTGCTGCGAGGAGACCAAGGCTGTCCTCTACATCGGCGTCGAGGAAAAAGGCGCGGCGCATTTCGAGTATCGCCCGCCGCCGACCTCGCCGGTCAGGCTGCCCGAGGAGATCCACGAAGCCTATGCGCGCTTCCTCGACGCGGTCGGCCGGGCGGCGCGCGCGGGAGAAACCGCCGAGGATCTCAGCCAGGGCCATTCCCTGCTGGCGGACCGTGCCGGCAGGGCGCAGCAGGAGCGCTTCCTCGTGCTGGCCGAGCTCCACCTGCGGTCGATCCGGGACGTGCTGCGCAATTCCGATGACGAGGAGCAGCGCGCCATCGCCGCCTACGTGATCGGCTACGCCCCGCGCAAGCACGACGTGCTGGAAGACTTGCAATACGCCCTCCGCGATTCCGACGACACCGTGCGCAACAACGCCATTCGCGCCCTGGGCGCCATCGCGGTGCTGGCGGCCCGCGACCCGGAGCGCGACCTCCGCATTTCACCCACCTGGCTGATCGAGATGCTGCATTCGCTGATCTGGTCGGACCGCAACACGGCCGCGGTGGCGCTGGTGAACCTGACCGAGAAAGGCGACTCCCGCGTGCTCGATCATCTCCGCGAGCGCGCGCTGGCGCCATTGCTCGAAATGGCGCTGTGGAAGCACCTGCCGCACGCCCTTCCCGCCTACATCCTGCTAAGCCGCGCGGTGGGGATGGCGGAGAAAGAAAGCCAGGAGGCCTGGGCGCGGGGCGACCGCCAGGCGGTCCTCGATCGGGCGCGGAAGCTGATGCCGCGCCGCTGAGGGCCTGTCAGCCCGTGGCAGAAGACCCGAAAGACCGCTTACTCACGCGCGCGGCTGAGTAGACAGCACGCCCACTTCTTCTACGAAGCCGATCGCAAGACCACTTCAACCAAACGCTTCCGCAAGATCCACTTCATCGTGAAGCGGCACCACCACGAGGAGTATTACGGCATCCGCCGGGTCCGCGCTGGCCTTATCGAGACCCTGAACATCCCCATGGGCCGAGACTCTGCGCCAGGCAGCCGCTCACCCCAGTGTGAGCGGCCCAAGCCCACGCTACTGTTCTGGTTTACCGCCTCTGAGCGCTTCACCAAACCGCGGGAGGTTTCTGCCTCGCCGGCGAACGGGCAGGAAGGAGACCGGCGCCAGCGGATCCGCGGTTTCTCCAGGAGCTGACCTCATCCTGAAGCCCGTCTGGGCCTCGCCGGCAAACGAAACCTCCTCTGCCTTCTGGACTGACCCAAACTTCGCGCAGAATTGCCCCATGAATTGCCCTAACATAACGAATCGGCGAGGGAGCGGGAGTGGTTTACCACTGGCGGCTTCGGCTTGCGTTTTCAACGCGGGCCTTCACAGCCCGCCGGGCGGGATGCTATGCTTCCAGTGCAAAAGACCCTTCATCCCGCCTGGAATGCCCAAGAATCACAGGCCATCCACCATTGGCCAGCTCGCCGTGCCGGTCGAGATGATCGAGCGCCGGATTTACCTCATCCGCGGCCACAAGGTCATACTTGATCGAGACCTCGCCGAACTGTACCAGGTCAAGGCCATTGCCCTCCGTCAGCAGGTCAAGCGTAACCACGACCGGTTCCCCGATGACTTCATGATCCAGCTTACCCAAGAGGAGGCCGATGCCTTGGTATCACAGAATGTGATACCTTCCCGCCGTAGTCTCGGTGGCTATTTGCCGTACGCCTTCACCGAGCAGGGCGTGGCCATGCTCTCTACTGTTCTCAAGAGCAAACGCGCCATCCACGTCAACATCGCTATTATGCGGGCATTTGTCCGTCTTCGGGAGATCCTCGCAACCCACAAAGACCTGGCCCGCAAGCTGAAGGAACTGGAGAAGAAGTACGACACCCAGTTCCGGGTCGTCTTCGACGCTATTCGGAAGCTTATGGCGCCGCCAGAACCACGCCGCCGCCGGCCGATCGGCTTCATCGCGCCGCCCCCAGAGGAGAAGTAACCCCATGCGCCCCCGCTGCGCCAAACACCACATCCCTCTCCGCCGCCGGCAGCCGCTTCTTCAACCGCGTGTAATCGAAGCGCAGCGTCTTGGTCGTGCGGTGCAATCCATGCCGTTGCGCCATCTCGGCCGCTGTTGGTGGGGCATGCCCCAACATACTGCTCAACCGAGCGGAGAGTCACGCATTGTTGCCGAAACCTCGCGCTGCTACGCTACTGCTTCACCACCAGGAAGGCGCCGGTCGGCGAGGTGAACCCTCCCAGGAACAGCCGGATTGTATAGGTGCCGTCCGCCAGGTCGTCCGGCAGGCGCAGGTTCACCTGGTAGAGGCCCGCGACACCGCCGGTGACGCCGACATACAGCACGTCGGAGGCGCGCACGACCACCCCGTTCAGCGTAACCGTTGGGAACAGCAGGGTGGCCCCGGCCCGGTCCGGCGGCTGGCCGGCGGGGAACGACGGATTGGTTTCTCCGTAGCCGACGCCGTAGATGGTGAGCACATCGGCGGGCCGCGCCGGTCGGAAGGTGACGTCCGGGATCAGGCCCGGAGGCCCGATGTAGTCTCCGGTCACCGAATCGACGGCCACCACCGGGTTCCGCCCGTCGGCGTTGGCCACCCAATAGAGCAGCTCCGGCGCGGCCGCATCGACGGTCACGCGCAGCGTGGTGCTGCGTACTTCGTTAGCCTCGCCGCAGTTGGCCAGCACCTGGACGGTGGCGCTGAGGCGGATGCCGAGCGGCACGATGGCGCTCACCTGCGTCGCCAGCACCTGGAAGACCGGGGCGCGCTGGCCGTTGATCTCGACGCAGACGCCGGCGAACCGGGTGGGGATGCGGCCGTCCACCAGGTCCTCGGCCGCAACGCGTCGGACGGTGCCCGCGGGCGCGAAGCGCTGCCCGAAAATGGTGATCAGCCCGTTGGGCGCGATGCGGGTGACCGACGGGACGCTGAGGCCGGCGCCGACCACGGCGGTGATCATCGGCGGCGGAGGCGGCACTCCCGCCGCGGTGAGAGTGAAGGTAACAGCCGGCAGGCCGGCGACAGCAGCAGTGATGCGGATGACGCCGGGCGTATTGCCGAGGGTGACCTCGACGCTGGCCATCCCGTCGGCGCTCGTGCTGGCCTGCGTGTTGCTGAGGAGGGCGGACCCCTCGGTGACGGTGAAGGCGACTACCGCGCCCTGGAGCGGCAGGTTGTTCTGACCCACCAGCCGCACCACCAGCGGCCGGGGCAGCCGGGTGCCGACAATCGCGCTCTGACCGTCGCCGCTCACCATTTGCAGGCCGACCGGCGGGACCGGGCTCAGCTTCCGGATGCGGTGGTTGTCGCGATCGGCGACGTAGACGTTGCCCTCGGCATCCACTCCGATCGCCGCCGGCGAGTTGAAGCCGGCAAGGTTGGCCGGACCGCCATCGCCGCCGAAGGACGGCGTACCGGTGCCGCCGATGGTGAAGATAATTCCGTCCGGGGTCACTTTGCGGATGCGATGGTTGGCGGTGTCGGCGATGTAGATATTGCCCATGGGGTCGGCGGCCGCGGCCAGCGGCAGGGTGAGCCGCGCTGCGGTGGCGCGCCCGCCGTCACCGGAGAAGCCGGGCGGGGAGCCGGCCCCGGCGACGGTGCTGATAATGCCCTGCGCCGTGATGCGCCGTATGCGATGATTCAGCACGTCGGCGAGGACCATGTTGCCGATGCCGTCGAGCCCTATCCCGGTGGGCTCGGTGAATCGCGCCGAGATGGCCCCGCCGCCGTCGCCGCCGAAGCCGAACACGCCCGAGCCGGCGTAAGGCGCGATGATACCGCCGACCACCGAGCGGATGCGCCGGTTCAACGTGTCGGCGATGTACAGGGTGCCGGCCGCGTCCACGGCCACCCCGGTCGGGTTGCGCAGGCGGGCCTGGGTGGCCGCGCCTCCGTCGCCGGCGAAGCCGAAGAACTCGCTGCCCGCCACCGTCGTGATCAGCCCTTCGGTGGTCACCTTGCGGACGCGATGGTTGTTCGTGTCGGCGATGTACAGGCTCCCTTCGACGTCCAGGGCGAGGCCCATCGGCCGCTGGAGCGAGGCGAGCGTGGCGGCTGCGCCATCGCCGCCGAAACCCTCCGTGGCGCTGCCGGCCACGGTGATGATCCCGCCGCCGATGGTGAGCTTGCGAACGCGGCGATTGGACGTGTCTGAAATGAAAATGTTGCCGGCCGCGTCGAGGGCCATCCCGCTCGGGAACCGGATCTGCGCGGAAAGCGCCGAGCCGGCGTCGCCGGTGAACGGAGGGGCGCCGGCGATCGTAGTGATGACCGCGGCGGCCACCCGACGAATCCGGTGATTGTTGCTGTCGGTCAGGTAGATGTTCCGGCGGCTGTCCATGACCACCCCCAACGGCAGGTTCAGGTGGGCGGCCAGCGCCACGTCGCCGTCTCCGGCGAAGCCTGCCACGCCGGTCCCCGCCAGGGTGAGAGTCCTCCCGCTCGGCTCCAGGCGGCGCAAACGGTGGCCGGTCGCCTCGGTAATCAGCAGGTTGCCGTCGAGGTCGAAGAACAGGGCGGCAGGCGAGGTGAACCGCACGGTGGTCGCCGGCGTGCCGTCGCCGTTGTAGCCGGCCAGGCCTGTCCCGGCCACCGTGGTGATGATTCCGCCCTCGTCGATCCGCCGGATGCGGTGGTTGTCCGTGTCGGCGACATACAGCTTACCGGCGCGAAAGGCGACGCCCAGCGGGTTCGAGATGCGCGCTTCGGTGGCAAGCCCGTCGTCGCCGTCGAAGCCTTCCTGGCCTATGCCGGCGATGGTCACGATGGAGCCGCCGGGAGCGAACTTGCGCACCCGGTTGCCTTCCCGCTCGGTGACGAACACGTTGCCGGAGTCGTCCAGCGCCAGGGCGCTGGGAAAGTTCATTCGCGCCCCGGTCGCAAGCCCGTTATCGCCGCCGAAGCCCACGACGCCCGTGCCGGCCACCGTCGTAATGACGCCGGAGGCATTCACCCGGCGGACGCGGTGGTTGCCCGTATCGGCGATGTAAACATTTCCGGCGGCGTCCACCACCACACCTTCCGGGCCGTTCAGCCTCGCCGCGACACCCTGTCCGTCGTCTCCGCTGAAGCCGATGGCCCCGGTACCGGCTACGGTGGTAATGATTCCGGCCGGCGAAATCCGCCATACTTTGTGATTGGCCGAGTCGGCCACCAAGAGGTTCCCCGAGCCGTCCAGGGCCAGGCCGCGGGGCTGCAACAGGTGAACCGTCGTCGCATCCACGCCGTCTGCCAGCACGCGCGGCGCTCCCGCTATGGTCGTTACCGTGTAGGAGCCGCTCTGCTGCCCGCTGAGAGCGACCGCCAGGCTCACAGCCAGGACGGGCGCCCGAAAAAACCTCTGCATCTATCGTTTCCCCCGTTGTTTCAGATACTGAATCAACTCCGCCGGATCGTCGGTGATGATGGCGTCCACGGCGGCGTCGATCAGCCGGTCCCACTGCCCGGCGGTGTTGGCCGTCCACGGCACCACTTCGAGGCCCGCCTCGTGCGCTGCCTTCACGTTCTGTTCGGTCACCAGCCGGTAGTTCGGAGAGATGATCCTCGCGCCTGCCTCGCCCGCCACGCTCACGAAATCCCGCGACCCTCTCTCATACAGTGCCGCCAGGCGCACCTGGGGCATCAGCTTTTTCATCGCGTGCAGGGTGCGGAAGTCGAACGACTGCACGATCACACGCTGCCCGAGCCGGTGACGGGCGATCGCCTCCGCCAGCAGCCTGGCGAACTCCTCCGGCGACGGGGTGTACCGCGGCCGGTCGCGGAAGATCTTCGTCTCGATGTTGAATCCGAAGCCGCCGCGCGGGGCCAGCGCCAGCACTTCGTCGAGCGTCGGCACCCGCGCTCCCGGGACGAGTTGCTGGCGGGGGTAGTCCGGGTTGCGCAGCGAGCCGCAGTCCCAGCGCTGAAGCTGCTCGAGGGTCATCTCGCGGATCACCGCGCTGGGCCCCGGCCCGCGGCAGATCTTCGGTTCCAGGACCGGGTCGTGCGAGACCACCAGGACGTTGTCGCGCGTGACGGCCAGGTCCATCTCGAGCACGTCCGCGCCGGCCGCGATGGCGTATTCGAACCCGGCCAGCGTGCTCTCCGGACGTACGGCGCGGGCGCCGCGGTGCCCGTGCACCAGGATGCGCGTCTCGGCCGATAACACCGCCCCTCCGATCGTGAGAAAAGCCAGAAGCTTCCGGGTCATCTCTTCGCCTTCCGGCTCATCATCTTCCAGGATATGTTATCTTCTCCCCAAGGAGTTTTTCGATGCGAATCCGAAGTTGCCTTCCGACTCTCCTTTCGCTGGCGGCGCTTGCCGCCGCCGCGCTGGCACAGGATCCCCGAGGAACCATTACCGGCGTCGTCAACGATTCTTCCAAGGCGGCGATCCCGGGTGTGAGCGTGCGCGCCGCCAATGTCGAGACCGGCGTCGTCGCCTCCGCAGTCAGCAACGCGGCCGGCAGCTACCACATCCCGTTTCTGCCGCCGGGTATGTACCGGGTGACCTCGGAGATGACCGGTTTCAAGAAATTCGTCCGCGACAAGGTGGAAGTGCGCGTGGGCGAATCCGTCCACCTGCCGATTCCGATGGAGCTCGGTGCGGTCACCGAGACAGTGGAAGTGGTGGCGACGACGCCGCTGCTGGACACCACCGGCGCGGCGCTAGGGCAGGTGATCGACCAGCGCCGCATCACCGAGCTTCCCCAACGCGGCGCCAACCCCATGGAGCTGGCGCTGTTGACCCCGGGCGTCATCAATGCCACCAACCTGCGCCTGCGGAAGGCGATGGCGCCGGAGGCCACCTCGCAGATCGCCGCCGACGGCGGCGGGCAGTACAACAACGAGTTTCAGATCGACGGCATCACGAACATGTCGGCGGACCGTGGCCGGGGCTATTCCCGGATCGCCTTCAGCCCGCCAATCGCGGCGGTGCGGGAATTCAAGATGCAGACCACGGCGTTCGACGCCACGGTGGGCCGCACCATGGGCGCCGTGGTGAACGTGAGCACGGCCAGCGGAACCAACGACATGCACGGCGAGCTGCACTATGTGCTGCGTCACAGCGCGCTGGACGCCCCGAATTTCTTCAACAACAAGCGGGGCACCCGGCAAGGCCTCTACCAGGACCACCGCTACGGCGGTTCGGTCGGCGGGCCGCTGGTTTTGCCGGGTTGGTATAACGGCAGGAACCGTACATTCTGGTTCTTTGTCTATGACGACAACAAGTTCGGGGTGCCGACGCAGTGGACCCTCACCTTGCCCACCAGTGCACAGCGCCAAGGGGATTTCTCGGCGCTTCTGAGGATCCCCGGGGGCAACTACCAGATCTACGACCCCTCGACGACCACCGCGGCCGCCGGCGGGCGCTTCTCCCGTTTGCCGTTCGCCAATAACCTGATCCCCAGGAGCCGGCTGGATCCGGTGGGCCAGAACCTGGTGGCGCTGTACCCGCTGCCCAACCAGCCGGGGACCGTGGACGGCAGGAACAACTTCTTCCTCGACAACAAAGCGATCCAGAAGACCTACCAGTACATGCTGCGCCTGGATCACGCTTTCAGCGAGAACCACCGGGCGTTTCTGCGCGTGCACTACGACTTCTGGAAAGAAGATAAGAACGACAGTTTCGGTACCAATATCACAGGAATTTTCCAGAACCGGCCGAACCGGGGCGTGGCGTTGGACGACGTGATCGTGCTCAACCCTACCCTGGTGCTGAATCTCCGCTACGGGCTCAGCAGCACGAAGTGGTGGCAGTTCCGCCGCAGTCGCGGGTTCGACCTGTCCCGCCTGGGCTTTTCGCCGGCGCTGTTGCGCTTCGTGGACAGCCGTGAGGCCCCCATCCCGCGAATCCGCCCGGGCGCATACTCGGTCATCTCGGAATGGGAGAATCCCGGAGACGGGGTGAACTCCAGCCTCACCCACAGCTTCGCCGGCCTGTTCACGAAGCTGCTGGGCAACCACAGCATGAAGTTCGGAGCCGATTACCGCGTCAATCGGAGCTTCAACAACCGCCGGCCGACCGGCCTGGCCCCCGACTTCTCCTTCGGCACCACCTATACGCGTGGACCACTGGACAACTCGCCGGCCGCCACTATCGGGCAGGACCTGGCGTCGCTGCTGCTCGGCATTCCGGACGGCTCGATGGAGGTCTCCGCCAGCTCGGCCCTCCAGGATCAGTCATTCGCCCTCTACTGGCAGGACGACGTGAAGCTCACCTCGCGGCTCATGCTCAACCTGGGCCTGCGCTGGGAGTACGAAGGGCCGCTCAACGAGCGGTACGATCGCCTGCTGGCGGGATTCGACTTCAATTCCTCCAACCCGATCGAGGCGCAGGCCCGTGCCAACTACGCCCAGCGGCCGATCCCCGAGCTTTCCCCGGCCGATTTCCGCGTGCGAGGCGGCCTCACCTGGGTAGGGCAGGGCAGCGTGAGCCGCAGCCCATTTCAGGGAGAGAAGCTCAACTTCGCGCCGCGTATCGGCCTGGCCTACCAGCTCAACCCGAAGACGGTCCTGCGGGCCGGCTACGGCATTTTCCACAACCCCATCGGCATCCACTATTCCCTGCCGGTCCAGATCGGGTTTTCGCAGAGCACCCCGATTCAGGCGTCTCTGGACAACGGCCTGACGTACATCGCCACAACGGCCAACCCGTTCCCCACCGGGCTGCGGCAGCCGCGCGGGCCCGCCGGCGGGCTGACCACCAACCTGGGACAGGGAATGGAATTCCACAACTTCCACCGCAAGAACCCCTACGCCCAGCGGTGGACGCTCGGGCTCCAGCGCATGCTGCCGGCCGACTTCATGATGGAAGCCTCCTACGTCGGCAACCGCGGCACGCGTCTCGAAGTGGAGCGGCAATTCAACAACACTCCCGCGCAGTACCTGAGCCGGAGCCCGGTGCGCGACCAAACCACCATCGACTTCCTGAGCGCGCAGTTCCTCAGCCCCCTGCAAGGTCTGGATCCGATCTTCGGGCGGAACATCTCGCGCGGCGGGCTGCTGCGGCCCTATCCGCACTTCGGCAATATCTTCACCGATGAGCCGATCGGCTACTCGTGGTATCACTCGTTGCAGATCCGCACCGAGAAGCGTTTTTCCCACGGCTATACCGTTCAAATCGGCTACACGTTCTCCAAGTCGATGGAAGCGGTTGAGTTCCTCAACGTGACCGACGCGATGCCCTACGAGTCCATCGCCGACCTGGATCGCCCGCACCGGTTGACCGCCAGCGGCATCTGGGAAGTGCCGCTCGGCCGGGGTCGCCAGTATGGGGCCAACTGGCCGCGGGCGGCGGATCTCATCCTGGGCGGCTGGCAGATCGGCGCCGTGCTGGCGCGGCAAAGCGGCGCGCCGCTGGGCTTCGGCAACGCCCTGTTTACGGGGGACATCAAGAACATCCCGCTCGCCGCCGGCCAGCGGGACGTGGATCGCTGGTTCAACACCGAGGCAGGCTTCAACAGGAACACACGGGATCAGCTCGCTTCCAATCTCCGCGCCTTCCCGCTGCGCTTCAGCGGGGTCCGCGGGGACAACCAGCGAGGCTGGGATGTATCGATCGTCAAGGACTTCCTGGTACGGGGGGAGCGGGCCAAGATGCGGTTCCGCGCCGACGTCTACAACGCCGCCAACCAGACCAACTTGAACAACCCGAACACTACCCCGACCAATTCGGCGTTCGGCACTACCACGGGCACCGCCGGGGACGCCCGCAACTGGCAGCTTTCTCTTAAGATGATCTTCTGAGGGCCCACAGGGGGACAGGCCAGAGGCCTGTCCCACCAGAGTAGAAGAGGACAGGCCGGGAGGCCTGTCCCACGAGAGGTAAACGATGGATGACTTGACACGACGAAACTTCACCCGCGCCGCCGGGGTGGCGACCGCCCTGAGCGCTTCGCGCATCCTGGGGGCCAACGGCCGCGTGCGCATCGGCTACATCGGCCTGGGCAATCGCGGCGACCAGGTCCACTCGGCCTTCCTCGAGCATGGAGACCAGCAGACGGCGGCCGTCTGCGACCTGCGCGAGGACTACATGGACCTGGCGGTGAGCAAGTCCCGCGCGACGCCCCGCCGCTACAAGGATTACCGCAAGCTGCTCGAGGACAAGGAAGTGGACGCGGTCGCCATCTGCACGCCCGACCATTGGCACGCGTTGCAGTTCCTGGACGCCTGCAACGCCGGCAAGGATGTCTACGTCGAAAAGCCGCTTTCGCTCACCGTCTTCGAGGGGCGCCGGATGGTGGAGACCGCCGAGCGCACACGGCGCGTCACCCAGGTAGGCATTCACCGCCGCTCGTCGAAGTTCTTGCAGGAGGCGGCCGCGTTGGTCCGCTCCGGAGGCATCGGCCAGGTAACCGTGGCGAAGGGCTACCACATCCTGAACGAGTGGCCGATCGGCATCGGCAGCCCTCCCGAGGGACCGCCGCCGAGCGAGCAGGAATGGGACCAGTGGCTCGGCCCGGCGCCCAAGGTTGCTTACAACCGGAATCGCACCTTTTACAACTTCCGCTGGTTTTATCACTACTCCGGCGGCCAGTTGACCAACTTCGGCGTTCATTACATGGACATGTTGCGCTGGTGCCTGGGCCAGGAAGCTCCCCAGGCGGTCACCGCCATCGGCGGCAAGTACGCCGTTCAGGACAACCGCGAGATCCCCGATACGCTCGAGGTGCTGTGGCAGTTCCCCGGCCCGACGCTGATGGTCTTCTCCCAGTACAACTGCAACGCGGCGCCGGTGAATGCGCAAAACTCCGAGATGGAGCTGCGCGGCACCAAGGGGACCATGTACATCCACGGCGACCGCTGGGAAGTGATCCCCGAGCAGATCAACGACCGCGCGCGGTTTCCCCGCTCGCCGGTGGATCGCGAAGGCGAGCGCGCCAACCGCGGCGTGCGCAAGCCGCAGGCGGAGGCGCGCAGCGGAAAGGGCAGCCAGGACACGGCCTTCCACGCCCGCAATTTTCTCGACTGCGTGAAGAGCCGCGCCCGCACCAACTGCGACATCCTGGAAGGGCACCTCTCGACGGCCGCCACGCTGATCGCCAACATCGCGCACCGCAGCAAGAGTCACCTGGAATGGGATGCGCGCGCCGAGCGGTTCACCAACAACGCCTCAGCCAACAAGTGGCTGCACTACCAGTACCGCGCGCCGTACAAGCTGGGATAAAGGGGCACTAGCGCCCTGGGACCGCTCCCTTCGGTCGCGGCTCGGTAAGAGTTTCCGAGCCGGTAGACAGCTTCACCTCGCACTGGCAGCAATCGCTGCATCGGTGGCAGCGGTCGCACAGGTGGTTGGGACAGGTGTCCTTGGTACACCGGCGGCAGAGCCCGGTCGAGGGCTCGCCGCAGATGTTGCAACTGAAGGACACGGTCGGGCTCAGGGTCATTGCTGTTTCCCGAAGGGCTTAGCGGGCGCGCGCGGCTGCTGTATCAGAGAAGCCCGGCAGCGCTGTGCCTCCTGGTCGGCGATCCGGAACTCTTCCTCCTTGGCGGCGGCCAGGTCGACCAGGTACTGGCGCAGCTTCTCCCGCGAGGCGCTGTTCTCGGAAATCATTCCCTGGAGCAGGTCCGCCAGCGCCGGATTCTGGTACCGGCGCACTCCCTGGCTCAGGGAATCAAGCTGCGTTTCGAGCGCCTGCAAGCGGAGAAAAGCCTCGAGCGTCATCGTCAGCCGGTCCGGTTTCCTGGAAAGCTCGGCCACTGTGCCGGCCAGGTAGCCGAGCTCGGCCAGCGCCGACTTGCTTTGCGCCGTGTAGGTCGCCGGGGCGCCCTGTGCGACCCAGTCGGCGGGGCGCAGCTCCTCAAGCGCAGGCCTGAGCCGCCGGGTCTGTTCGGAGAGCGACGAGAGGGTTTTCAGGATATCCCACTCCGTCGCCAGGCCGCCGGAGGGAACCTGTGCCGCAGCGCGCACGGCAACAGATAAGAGGAGTAAACACCGCCAGGGCAGCTTCATGCGGACCTTCCATCCGATAGTGTCGCACTACCGCGATAGCTTCGGCACGAACTGGGGCGCATGCCCCGGTCGGTTCGGTTGCCGGCTGCGTGCCCCTCAGGCCTGCGAACGGTCGAAGTACCCCTGCGCCAATTCGGGCTTGGAGGCCAGGGCCTGGCTCCAGTAGAGGCGAGCTTCCTCGCTTTGACCCTGTGCCTTGAGCGCGTGGCCGAGGTTGAGCAGCGCCTCGGGGAAATCGGGCCGCTCGGCAAGCGCCTCTTTGTAGAGCCGGACGGCGTCGTCCAGATGCCCGCCTTTCTGAAGCATCAGCCCGGTGTTGTAGAACAGCTCGGGGTTGCGCTCGCCCTTGTCGATGAGCCGCGCTTGCAAGTCGAGCGCCTGCTGGAAGTCTTCGCGCTCGATGGCCAGCGCCGCCAGACCGCGCAGCGCGTCGGTGGAATCCGAGTCGGCCTCCAGCGCGCCCTGGAAGGCGATGCCGGCCGAGTCGTGGTCACCCATCTTCCAGTAGGAGAGGGCGAGATTGACCTGCGCTTCGGGCCACGGGCTGCGCTTGCGGAGGCATGCCTCGAAGGCCTCGATGCTGCCGGGGAAATCGGAACGCTGAAGCCGCAGGTAGCCCAGACGGAACCAGACGTCTTCGGCGTCGTTGTTGCCGGCAAGCAGTCTTTCGTAGAGCTGCTCGGCCTCGTAGGTGGCTCCCTGCTGCTCCTGGAGCAAGCCCAGGTTGTAGATGACCGTGGGGATGTCCGGCGTGATCTTCAGCGCGCGCTCGTAAGCCTGGCGCGCGTCCTTGAACTCGCCGAGCTGGTGCAGCACGACGCCGAGATTGACGTAGGCGTCCCTGGAGTCGGCGCGGAACCGCACGGCCTCTCCGTAGGCCTTGGCGGCCTGGCCGAGATTGCCGGTGCGCTGGGAGGCGACCCCGAGGTTGAACCATCGCTCGAAATTGTCCGGCGTAAGCTCGACCAGCTTGGCGCAGTAGCGGGCGGCGGCCTCGTAGTCTCCGGTGGAGAAGGCGCAACTGGCCAGCCCTTCGAGCGCGGCCTGGGAGTAGGGGCTCAGGGTGAGCAGTTGTTCAGAGTACTCGCGGACCATGGCCTCGTCTTTGTTGGCGATGCCGATGCTGATGAGATTAACGAGCGATTCTTCCGAGTTCGGATTGCGCCCGAGGATAGCCAGGTACAGGCCGGTAGCCTCCTCGCGGCGGCCGATCACCTGGAGGGCAACCGCCTTGCCGAACAATGCCGCCTCCAGGTTGGGGTTGTGGCCCAGGCACTGCTCGAAGGACTCGAGAGCAGCCTGCGGCCGGTCCAGGTGCATGTGGCAGATGCCGAGCCCGACCAGCGACTCCAGGCGCTTGGGATCGGCTTCGAACGCCTTCTGAAACACCTCTGCGGCCTGCCCCCAGCGGCCCAACTTCTCAAGGCATACGGCCAGATTAAAGTGGGCTGTGGGATGACGAGGCGCCAGCTCCAGGAGCTTGGAATAGCTGGCGGCGGCCTCCTGGTACTGCTCCTGCTCGAACTGGATGTGGGCCTTGCCGCCGTAGAGCTCCGGTCCTGATTGACCGTTTTCGAGCGCCTTGTCCAGTTCCTGAAGGGCCTCCTTGAGCTTCCCTTCCAGGTGCAGCGCGACCGCTTTACCGAAGGCGCTGGAAGTTTCCGGCTTCTTGGGGTAGGCGGAAGCAGCCTCTGAACGTTTCCGTGGATTCATTGCGTAAAAGACCTCCCGGTGGATTGCAAACTTTGCGGCGCCAGGAACGCGCAGAGCCTGCCGAGTGTGTCGTACTGGTGCCAGACACTCACCCAGCGCAGACGCGCCTGTTCGCCTTTGGGACTGAAGAAACCAATGCCGCCCGTTTTCAGCCGTTCTTCGGACCAGGAATCGACCACCTGCCCCTGGACGGCGAGCGAGTAGCTGGGGCCGCGCAGATCCATGCTCACGTAGTAGAGCGTGTCACCGCGGATGGAGAGCGGTAGCGGGCGCTGCACCGGCTCGCCCGCGACGCCGTTGACGACGGGATAGCGGACGATCACCGCCTTGGGCAGCGGTCCGGGCTTGAGGATGCTGATCTTGACCACGTAATAGTTCTTGAGGTCCGAGGCGCGGACGACCCAAGCCAGGCTCTTGCGCTCGATTTGGCCGAGGAACTCCATTCTGTAGTCGGACAGCGACTGCGACGGGGAGTACAGGGCAAGCGAACCGCTGCGGAGGAAACCGGAGGCGTCGTAGGACCAACCGTCGGCCCAATCGCCTTCCCCCTGCCAGTCGCCGAGGCCGGCACGGAAGTCGTCCGCGAGCGAGATTGCGGCACGCCGGAGGATGTTCTCCTGGAGCCTGGTAAACCACTGGCCACCCAATCCCTGGATGCCGGCGGTCGAAAACCCGCCACGCTTGGAATCATAGGACCACAGCAACAGCGCGAGCAGAAGGGAAAGCACGGGCACTCCGCGCCGGGACCAGACCGGGGTGCGGCTCCAATAGCCTTGCAGTTGACCCCACGGTGTCGTGACGCGGTCCTGTTCCCCCATCCAGCCGTAGCCAGAGATACGCCCCTCGGTTGCCAACGACAGCCTGGAGGGAGGGACGAGAGCCGGTGGCGCCGTAAGGATCCGGCCGGCATGCCTCCTCGGCTCGATGACTCCTTCCAACGACTTTATTTCGAGCCCGCCTGGGATTAGCCCGCCTTGAGATCCGAAGGAAAGACCATGTATCTCATGCGACCCCAGACGCATTACCGCCGGCCAGCTCGGAAGGGCCGAGGTCTGGAGGAACTCAGGAAAGGTTCCGGCCAGGGCTGCCTGGTGATGAGGCGGGCCTTCGAAGCAGACGGTAATGGATGGGGCTAAGTCCGAGCAGAGCTCCTCTGCTTCGACGGCGGGTTCGCTGGCGACGGCAACTACGAGGGGAGGCGCCACCGAGTCGTTGCTTTCCAGCGGCTCCTGTCCCAGACGCCCGAGCACGAATGGGACGGTGGGGGCGGCCGGGTCCAGATGGACCGGAATCGGCTGCGGGCCGTCGAAGCCTCGCAACGTCGTCGTGGAGACGGTACGGTCAAGCCACACCGGAACGCGGTGGGCGAGTTTGGCAGCAGCCGAGCCGCGCGGGATGCTGTCCTGCTGTCCTTGCCAGCACAGTTCTGAGGACCTGGCGGGCAAAAACGTGTGATCCCAATCGAGGAACTCAGAAGGAAACCGGAATGCCGGACGGGCATCGGGCAGGCCCGGGGAGCCGAGCAAGAATGACGGGAGCGCTTCGGGAAGCGCCAGATTTCCTGATCCGGGCGCCGAGGTCTGGCTTCGTAGGACCGGGCTAACTCGACCGGCTAACTCCAGCCTCCCGATCAAGAGTGGACGGTTAACCACCAGCGGCTTGTGCCGGGGCGGAATGGGCGCCGACGACGGAAGGACGTTCAGTTGCAGGTTTCCCTTGCCGAAGTCTCCCAGGTTCAGAGGAACCATCCGGGCATCACGCAAAATTGCTGCGCGGCAGAGGGTGCTTGAAGGCGTCGCGCGCCCGTCCGGCCGGTACGGATTCAGGTATTCTTCGTGCAAGATCCGGCCGGCTTCAGGAACCCGCATAGCAGGCATGACGCAAGTGGCATGAGCCGGAGGCGGGTCGACGGAAGCCGCCTGCGTGACGTCGACAAGGGCAAACTCCGGCGTCAGGACAGGCAGCCGTAGAGTGGCCGTGGTCTTCCAACCCTTGTCCGATTCGGGATCGGGCCCCACGGTGGTCGAATTTGTGTGGTGATCGTGGCGTTCCGCGAAGGCGAGATCGCGGGAACCGGCCGCTTCCAACGACAAGTGCCGGCGGGCGGGTTCCATTCTGGGGAAGCACAGCGTGGTCTTCAGGGACACATCTTGGTGCAGAGGAACGCGGCAGGCGTCGGAATAACTCTGGAACGAAGGGACCAGAACCAGGAAGCGATGCACGAGAGGAGGGTCCTGTTCGCGTGCGGCTCCTCGAGCCAAGGTTCTGCGACGAAGGAGTTCGTTGGAATCTACCAGGCGCGAGATGGCCAACTGCTCGTGCTCCTGCACGTGGCTCTTGCGGTGAGCTTCCGAGCAGAACTGGCCGTCGAGCCATTTCCGCAAAAAGGGCAGAGGCTTTCCGCAATACAGGCAGCGCATGCTTGATGCCTGGTTCTATGGTAGGGGAAGGCACGGTTTGCTGCTAGACGGCAAAGCACTTACGGCAAACAGGATATTCCGGGCAGCTTAGCCCCAGCCTAGGGGATTCACCCAGGGTAACTTTTCACCGTGATTCCGGGACGTCCCGCCAGGTCAGGAGCGAGGTCAACTCCCAGCCCAGGCCCTGGAGGCAGCGCCAAACAACCTTGCACCGGACGCGGAATGTGAGTCACCAAACCCTCGTAATCCTCCAGGTAATGCCGGCGGACGGTTTCCAGGATGTAAAGATTGGTCAGGTTGGCCGCCAGGTGGGTCGAGGCGGCATGCAGGACGGGGCCGCCGCAGTTGTGGGGGGCCACGGGCAGATACCATGTCTCCGCCATCGAGGCGATCTTCTTGGCCTCGGAAAGGCCGCCGCACCAGCAGATGTCCGGCATGATGATGCGTGCGGCGCGGTTTTCAATCACTTCGCGAAAGCCCCAGCGGGTCATCCAGCGCTCGCTCAGGCACAGGGGGAGCCGGGTGGAGGAGGCCAGCTCGCGATAGGAGGTGAGGTTGTCCTGGGGGAGCATCTCCTCCAGCCACAGGGGATCGAAGGGCTCCAGGGTGTGCGCGATGCGGATGGCGCAGGGCAGATTCCAGTAGCCGTGAAACTCCATCGCTACGGCCATGGAGTCGCCCAGCTCCTCCCGGATGTGGCGCAACGGCTCCATGCCCTGGCGCATCTGGTCGTTACTCAGGCACTGGCCTCCGGTCTGCCGGGCGATGGGGTCAAACGGCCAGATCTTCATGGCCGAAATCCCGGAAGCGAGCAGCTCGCGCGCCAGGCGCACCGGCTCGGTGTGGAAGTCGATGTGGTCGTAGCAGGTGTTGTAGATGGGGATGGAGGAGCGGGAGGCTCCGCCGAGCAACTGGTAGACGGGCACGCCGGCGGCCTTGCCGGCCAAGTCCCACAGCGCGATGTCGATGGCACTGATGGCGCGCATCTCGGCGCCTGCCCACCCGCTGAAGGAGATGGCGCGAAACATGTCGGCCCACAGCCGGTCGATCTCGGACGGATCCCGGCCGACCAGCAAGGGCGCCAGAGAGCGCAGGATGACAGCCTCCTCGGCCGCCGCCGACGGGTAGGTTTCCCCCAGGCCGGTGAGGCCGCCATCCGTGTGGATGCGCACCCACAACCAATCGATCAGCCCCTGGTGAACGGTAATGGCGCGGGAGTAGTGGAAGGTCTCAATGGAGACGATTTTCATGGGCGCAAATCCGATGCGCCGGGAGGCAGCTCCGGGAGGATGGCCGGAGAGAATCAGAGCGCCTGCGGCAGGGAGAGCGAGGCTTTTCCGAGCGCCTTGCCCAGCGTCTCTTCGGACTCCATCACGGAAATCGAACGCGAGATGGAAAGCTCGGTCACCAGCATGTGCCGCGCCCGGTCCAGCATCTTCTTCTCCCGGAACGACAGAGGTTTATCCACTTGCTGGAGCAGGAGGCACTTCAAAACTTCGGCCACCTCCGGGAGATTCCCGGAGCGCATCTTTTCGGTGTTCTCCTTGAAGCGGTTCTTCCAGTCCGAGCAGCGCAAGCACTTGCCGTGCGACAGAAACATCAGCACTCGCGCCAGATCGCCGTTTTTCGTGATGCGCCGCAGCCCCACGTGATCCACGTGAGAAAACGGCACCATCACGGTCATACACTTGGCGGATAGCCGAAGCAGATAGAACCGCTCCATCAGCGAGCCGAACGAGCGCATGCTGATGTTCTCAATGACGCCGACCCCGTAGTTCGGGTAGACAACTTTCTCGCCGATTGTGAAGGTCATCCGGACTTAGACCACCTCGGTGAAGTTGCTTGTAAGCGAAAGTAAAAAGACGAAAGGCAATGGTAAGCCTTCAGCCCTGCTGTGTCAACAGAAAACTCTGGAAAGGTTGAAGTAAAGGAATCCGGGGATCAAACAATACCGAAGAGTCCTGATTGGTCAGGGATGTTCACGACCCCAGCGTGCCACCACCGGGAGGTGGCACTACGAACCGCCCCCTCTGGTCACGGCTCGGCAGCGCAGCCCTCAACCGCGGCGAACCTGCTCGACCAGCCCCCGTACAAATCCGAGGTTGCGGCGCATGTCGTCCTCAATGGAGCGCGAAGGAGCGGATGTTTCCAGGTTGGCAAAGCCCTCGTAGCCGAGATCGGCGATGGCGCGGATTACGCCCGGGAAGTCGATGCGGCCCTCCCCGAGGTAGTTGGGGTTGTCCTTGAGATGGAACTGGCAGATGCGCGCCGCTCCCAGCCAGCGGATCTCTTTGACCACGTCGAAGCCGGCGGTGGTGGAGTTGCCGACGTCGTAATAGACCTTGAGCGCCGGGGAAGCCACACGGTCGAGGATACGAACATTGTCCTCGGCGGAGATGGTGTTTTCGAGGCCCAGCAGAATGCCCGCCTTGGCGGCGTCCGGGGCGAGGTCGCGCAGGGCGTCGGCGACGTAGTCCATTTCCTGGTGATTTGTGAGAGCGCCTTTGCCGAAGAAAGGCAACAGCATGACGCGCGCGGCGAGCTTCCTGGTGATCGGGATGGCGTCGGCGACCCACTTCTGGCCGAGCTTGTCGTTTTTCAGGTAATTGACATGGAGGATGTCAAGGCAGGTGCCGGCCAGGGCCACGCGTTGGGCGGCGGCGGCGGCCAGGTAGCGGGACTGGATCTCCGGGTTGTCCAGGGGGAGCTTGCCGTCCACGGGCGTACGGCCGAGACTGACCTCGACGCCGTCGAAGCCGAGCCGCTGTGCCAGCGTCACGGCGTCGGTCGAGCCCGTCTGGCGAAGGTTCCAGTCGGTTACGCCGATCTTCAGGCCGGCGAGTCGGGCGGCAGGGAACAGCGGGCGTGCAAGGCCGGCGGCCGTCGCCAAGGGAAGGAATTGCCTGCGTGATAGATTCATGCTGGTCATGGGAACCATGATAACCGCGCCGCGCGCGGGGATCAATCGGATTGAGCCAGTTTGTTGCGGTAGTGCGCCAGCGCCTGGTCGAACATGCGGCGGGCACGGTCGCGGTTGTCGCCGGGTCCGAGATTGTTGCGCTCTTCCAGGTAGGCCCACAGGCGGTTCACCCAGCGGATCATCAGCTCGAGATCCTGGCGAACGAGCACGGGCTTATCTCCGACGTGGACCCAGACGGCTCCGGAGTGCGCACGCGGGATGGCGCCGGGGATGCCGCGCGCGGGCCGGCCCGTCACGCGGGCAGCGAACCAACTGCTGCGGTCGACAGCGACCTCCTTTTCCATGCGGAAACTGCGCGCGGACGGGTCCACCGCGCTGGTTTCCACCACTTCGCCGTTGCGCAGGAATTCGACCGAGCGCAGCGGGACGCGCGCGGTCACTTCGACCGCGAGTTTCATGGTAGCCGCGGCCCCGGCAGGCACGCGGAGAAGCGAACCCGGCGGCTGGCCGTTCACCTGGAAGTCCATCAACGGGCCGTTGGTGACGAAAGCGCGCCCTTCGCGGTATCGCGTCACCCAGCGGTCCCAGCTCATGGCCGAGCCGACCTGGACATACTGACGCGAGCCCCCTGGGATGTTGTTAATGCCTCGCCAGTTGGTGAACACATCGGTGCCGGCCCCGGGCGCCAGGCGAAATCCGCAGTTCAGCAGCCGGTACCAGAGCTCGTAGGCGGCCTCTCCGAACGGCAGCACGTCGATGCCGTCCATCGCGTCCAGCGCGGCGGTGACGGGCGCTTCCTTGGCGCCGAGGCCGGTATCGAACACGTCCGTCATGGCGCCGCCGATGGGGTGCACGTAGATCACCACGCCGCCCTGCTTGCGGGCTTCCTGCGCCCCCATGGTGTTCAACGGGAAGTCCCAGGGCGAATCGCTTCCGATGACGCTGGTGTAGGAAGGCGGGACCTGCTTTTTGATGTTGAGAAACGCCATGTGGCCGAGCGGGTCCGAGTTGCGATACTCCTGGCCCCAATAGAGCACGTAGCGCGGGCCGGACAAGGTGTGGACGCCGCCGGTGAAGAACTCCTTGTCGTGAACGAAGGCCCCTTCGGAGTTGGCAACGATCATGTTGGCGGTGTTGAGATCCTCGGCCTGTAGCCAGGCGAGCGACTGCGCCGGGCGCTGGTAGTAGCTGCCGTTGTAGTTGGCATGGAAGTGATTCTCGCCGGTGTACCAGCCGCGCTGGTTCCAGTTGGTCCAGCGCACCATTTGCAGCGTGACCGCGGTGGTCCGTCCCGCATCCGCGGCCACAGGGGACTCCGCGATCTGGTACTCGACGCCTTTCAGCGCCACCAGGCGCAGGGGTCCGGCCGGTACGGGAAACTCGTCGTCTCCGCTGGAAAGGAAAAAACCTTCGCGTGGGCCGCCCGGCTCGAGGGGGTAGTAGAAGATGGACGAGCCGGGGGGCGCGTAGGCTTTTCCATCCGCGGCGCGCACGTAGAGCCGTGCCGGAGTGGGAGCGCCGAGCTCGTCGACCACCTTCACCCGCACGCGTGCGGAGGGTTTGCGGAACTTGAGCCCGGAGAGCCGTACGTGGGTCTTCTCGCCGCCGGCGGCGGGCATGACGAACAGGTCGACGTTGCCCAGGTGGTTGGAGACGTGCGCGATGCGCCGGCCGTCGGGGGAGACAGCGGGGGAGAACTCGTCGCGCGGGGTGTTGGTGATGGCCACGGGCTTTCCGCCTTCGCGACCGACGCGGTAGAGATCACGGTCGCCTTTGCCGTTCACCTCGACGGCCGAGTAGACTACCGAAGCGCCGTCGGGCGCGGCGGAGAGCGAATGCAACTGGACGATCTGCTCGCGGCGATAAGCGGTGAGGGGAAGCTGGACGAAGATCGGCGGCCGGCCGGCGGGCATCGACCAGATCTGCGGCGGACCCAGGCGCGAGGCGGCGAAGAACAACTCGTTGTGGCGGGCGCTCCAGGCAAGATCGATCCAGTTGCCCGCCAGGCCGCGCTGCGGGCGCTGCTGGAGCTGTCGGACGCCGCCGCCCTCGACGGCGATTTCATGCAACAGCGAGCCGGCGTTGGGTACCTGAAGCCCGCAGGCGATGCGGTCGCCTTGGGGCGACCAGGCGAGGGTTCCGGCGACAGGCTGGGGCGTGGCCAGTTCGCGTTCCTCACCCGAAGCGACGTCGACAATCGTGAGCTTGCCGCCGATGTTAGGCAACGGCCCGGCCGGCGCCGCGCCCGAGACAAAGGCGACGCGGTCGCCCTTGGGCGACCAGGCGGGATGGGCGTGGTAGCCCGCGGATGTCGAGATCTGCTGCGCCTCGCCGCCAGACGCCGGGGCCTGCCAGATGGAGCCGAACAGCGAAAAGGCGAGACGCGTGCCGTCGGGCGACCAGGCGGGGTCGACTGCGCCCCAGGTGAGCGATTCGGTGTCTGCGGCGGAGATGCTGCGGTGGCGCAGGAGGAGGAAACCGCAGAGGGCGGCCATCACGCAAACAGTGACCAGCTTGGGCTTCATGGCAGAAGGATCGCACAAAACGGGGAGGGAAGGAAGGTTTGGCGGCGCGATGTCAGCCACTACCCTGCGGCTGGATCAGCATTCTCAACTCGAGGGGCAGTTCCAGAAGAACCCTCTCATCCCGGGTTTGGTGATAGCGGGAGACCACCTCGCCGATCGGGCCGCCGAACATTTCCTTGCGCTCCGCCCCGGAGAACCAGTAACGGAGAAACCCGACCAGCAGCCGCAGCCGCTCGGCGCCGTACGCGGCGACCTCCACCGAGATGCGAAACAACGGCTCGGCCATCTCATAGAACGACTCGCGGCCGATCCTGGTCACGCGCACGTAGCGTGCCTCGAGCAGGTGCTTCAGTTGGCCCGCGGCTGTGGAATGGCCCAGGAAGCACCCGGCGGCGATGGTCTTGACGTTGACCGCGCTGCGGCGCTCGCACAGAAACCCGACGATCTTGCGCTGCTGCGGCGAGAGTTTCTCGATTTGGGCCTGGTAGTACGGAGTCAGCGCGTCGAGTGTTTTCAAAAGTGGCGCGAGGATCTCGCCGGGTGCTTCGTGCCGCAGATGGTCGTAAAACATGACCAGTACGCGGTGGTTGCCGCCGGCCAGGTGGTGGATGGCGCCGACGCGGGCCCTGCTTTCGGGGGTGTCCGCGCTCGCCTCGCCATCATAGACGGTCGCGAGCCTGTGGAAGAGGTCCAGCGACTCCTCCGCCGAGAGCGCCTCCAGGTGATGGACCTCGAAGAAGCCGTAGAAGGGCGCCTCCTGGAGCGAGATATCCCCGGAAAGAACTGGGGTGGTGGCGAGCAGGCACCAGCAGGGATGATTCTGCATGAGGGCCCGCCACTGGCGCTGCCCGGCTTCCCCGAGATTCGCCAGCATGGACGCGAAGTTTTCGACGATCACCAGCAACGTCCTGCCGTTCAGCAGGCGCTCGATGTGCGTCCAGGCTTCCTGCTCGGCGCGGGAACGAGGAAGGTCGCCAAGCGGGAGGATGACGGCTTCCGCCTTTGCCGTTTCCCGGGTTTCCTGGTGGAGCGCGCGGAGAATACGAACCAGGAGGTCCAGGTACGAGTTCACCCCCCATTCGTCTTCGCGCAGAAACGCGAAGGCGAGTCGCCCCTGGAGTTCGGGGTTCTGTTTCAAACGGTGATAGACCAGGGTTACCAGGTGGGACTTCCCAATCCCGCGGGGACCGGCTAGCAGGACGTTATGTTTGGATCCGCTCCGCGCGCTCTCGGCGAAGATCTCCTCGAGCCGCGCCGCCAGCTTCGTGCGCTGGACGAAGGTGCGCTCCAGCAACCGTGCCGGCATCGTGGCCGGGCTGAATCGGGAATGGATGACGGCGGGGCTGCTCACGCTCGTCATCATGCATCAATTTCGTAATATGTCAATAGTATCGTATACTTGCCGCCAACAACACACACGGCTCAACTGTGGTTATGAAAGTATCATATGTTGACAACAATGTATGCCTCTGCGCCGTACACTTGCGCACGGCAGCCAGCGACGTGCCCGGTCGTGAGCATCTGAGCAGTCACAACGAGATCTGGAGGGATTTTCACCGCGCCGAGCGGTGGTGGCAGGGCGTCGGGCGGCCCACGCGAAGGATCCCAAACCTGCTCGATCCCAAAGAGTTGCAGCGCCGGCGGGATCTCCGTGCCGCGACCTCCTTTTTTCGGCGGCACTTACGCGATCTCGCGGCGATGCGCAGGCCGCATGCTAGCGTAATCACGGAGGTTTGTGCATGCCTGGAAGCAAATCCGACTATCTGGAGACCAAGATCCTCGACCACGTGCTGGGAGGACCCGATTACACGCGCGCGGCCACGGTCCATGTGGCCCTGTTCACCGCGGCGCCGACCGACGCCGGCGGGGGAACGGAGGCAACGGGAGGCGCGTACGCGCGGGTCGCCGTGACCAACAACGCCACCAATTTCCCGGCGGCGACCGGGCCGGCGAGCACCAAGAAAAACGGCACCGCCATCACGTTCCCGAAGGCGACGGCCTCCTGGGGGACGGTGGTTTCCTGGGGAATCTTCGATGCCGCGACGGCAGGAAACCTGCTGTACTGGGGTAACCTGACAACCAGCAAATCGGTGGGAATCGACGACACGCCGTCGTTTGCCGCCAACGCCATCACTATCACGGAGGATTGAGCCGTGCCGGCAATACTGTCGGGCTCCTGGGCGGTAGGCGGCGCCTCGGCCGGGAGCACTTTCGCGGGGGGGAATCTCGGCTACCAGCGCCAGCTCTCCGGCAGCGCCGCCGGATCGGCGACAACGGCCGTCGGCGCTCTCACCGGCGAGGGAGCCATGCTGGCCACAGCGGACGGCGCGGCATCGACGGCCGCCAACCTCGCCGTCGCCGTAGGGCCTCGCGGCGATTCAGCCGGAGTCGCGACGGTGGCGGACGCCTCGGCCGGCGTGGCGCTCGCGCTCCAGGACAAACCTGCCTCGGAGAGCCAGGAAGGGAGCCTGTCGATGGCGCTTAGCTGCGCCGGGCAGGCGGACGCGGCGTCGACCACCGAAGCGGCGATCGGCGGGAGTTGGATCGTTGCGGTGCAGGGAGCAAGCGACGGCGTCGGCTCCACGACGGGCGACCTGGGGTTGAACCTTCCCCCGTCGTTGGGGCTGAGCGCCGACTTCAGCAGCAATCTCTCATTTGTATAACGTCCCGGTGTCGGACTGCCTGGGCTGGGTCTCAATGCGGATCTCGCCGATACCAACGCGGGCGAAGACTTGCCGGGCCTCGCGCCGGTAGGGGCTCTGAAACCGTTCGCCGACCAGAAAGCTGCGCTCGGACCGGCCGCGCAACGGCGTGCTCACCTCGCCGATGCGCGCCTTGGCGTCCACCTGGTAGTCAGAATCCTCGGGCAGCTTCAGGGAAACCTCGCCGATGCGGCTGGTGACATGCAAGTCGCCGCCGACGTCGCGTACATTCACCTCTCCGATATCGTGCCGTACGTAGAGGCTGCTGTGGCGAGGCACCTTCAGGGTGTAGTGCAGCCGCAGGTTGCTCTTGCCGCGCAGCGGGTGGTCGAGGCTCGGGCCGGGGAAAATCGTGTGGATTAACAGCGTGTTCTGGGAGCGCGTGGTGCGTATGACGATCCGCTCCAGGTCGCGAATCGCCTTGCCCTCATCGGTGTGCCGATACCGCTTCTGCGTCGACCTCCGGACGCTCATCTCGACCTCCGGCTTGTCCCAACCTTGAATCTCCAGAACACCGAAGCTGTCGTCCACGCGGATGGTCCCGCGCTCGATGAACGGGATGGTTTCGGTGGACGAGCGTTCGACGCGGTGCTTGTCGCGGTCGCGCCCGAGCGCCGGTAAAGCGGCGAGCAGCGCGACGCACAGAAAACCGGAAAGCCGGCGGCGAGATCCCATACAGATCACCTCCGTGTTACCCCGTATCAACCACCCAGGCCTGAAGAGCATTACGGATTCCATCCCCGGCAGGTTCCGGGAAAATCACTCGTGCCGCAGGGCTCATGCTGGAGTTGAACAAATTGGCGGCCACCGACTACAAGTTCCGGGAAAATCACTCGTGCCGCAGGGCAATGACGGGCTCGACACGCAGGGCGCGGCGCGCGGGAAGGTAGGCGGCCAGCAACGCTACCGCAACCAGCAGGCCGGCGACCGAGGAAAGCACCATGGGATCGGATGCGCTGACTTCAAACAGCATGTCGCCCAGCATGCCTGCGAGCAGGCGCGGCAGCGCCAGGGCCGCCGCCAGCCCCAGAAGAAGGCCGGCCGCCACGGGACGCATGGCCTGCCCCAGCAGGAGAAGGATCAAGTCGCGCTTACCGGCCCCGAGGGCCAGTCGCAGGCCGACCTCGCGCGTGCGCTGGGCGACGGTATAGGAAACAACGCCGAAAATGCCGGCGGAGGCCAGCAGCAAGGCGAGGGCGGCAAAAGCACTGAGCAGAACGGCCTGGAACCGCGGACGGGAGAAGGCGCGCGACAGAAAGCGATCCATGGCGAAGGCTTCCTCCAACGGCAGCTCGGGATCCATCGCCGCCACCAGGCGGCGGAGGGCGGCATTGGTGGCCCCAGGATCCGCGCTGGAGCGCATCACCACGTAACCGCGGCGGCTCAATTCCAGGCTCTGCCGGTTGACGGCGAACACCTGGGGCCGCGCCGACTGCCTGGGAGTGGACGCGCGCACGTCGGCCACGATCCCGACCACTTCCAGCCGGGGATAGCGGAAACCCGGCGGAAGGCGGTGGCGGGCGAGGGCTTCCGGGGGACCCATCCAGATCAGCTTGCCGAGCGGGTCCTGATTGTGCCAGAAGCGCCGGGCGGCGGTTTCGTTGATTAAGGCAACCACGGGGGAGCCACGGCGATCCTGATCGTTGAACGCGCGGCCTTTGCGGACCGCGATGCTCATGACGGAGAGGTATTCGTCGCTGATCTGGAAGTATTGGACGACAGGCACCTCCTGGAGGCGGGAGGCAGCGGGCCGGTCTTCGAAACTGATCATCTTGCCCCACTCGTTACCCGACAGCGGTACGGTGCTGGTAAACCCGGCTGCAATCATCCCGGGCATGCCGCGGACGCGGGCCAGCAGCTCGTCCCAGAAAGCCTCCGCGCGCGCGGTTTCCCGATACCGGTTCGCCGGAAGGTCAACGCGGAGGAGCAGCACCTGATCGGCGCTGACGCCCAGGGGGACCTCGCGCAGTTTGAGGAAACTGCGCAGCATGAGCCCGGCGCCGGTCAGCAGCAGCAGCGACAGGGCGGTTTCGGAGACCACCAGCAGAGCACGCAGGCGCCGGTCGGCGACTCCGCCGGTGAAGCCGCGGCCAGCCTCTTTGAGCGCCTGGGAAAGCTCCGGCCGAGTGGCGCGCCAGGCCGGCGCCAAACCGAACAGAACGGCGGTCACCAGGGCCAGCCCGAGCGTGAACCACAGAACGAGGGCATCGACCCGAACCTGGGACAGCCGCGGCAGATCCAACGGCCCCAGCCAGCGCAGACCGCTCCAGCTCCAGCGCGCCACCAGGAGGCCGAGCGAGCCGCCGAGCAGCGACAACACCAGACTTTCCGTAAAGAACTGCCGCAGCAGATCCGCGCGGCCCGCACCCAGGCTCAGGCGGACGGCGATTTCGCGCTCGCGGGCGGCGGCGCGGGCCAACAGCAGATTGGCAAGATTCCCGCAGGCGATCAGCAGTACGAAGGCCACCGCGCCGAGCAGGACCAGCAAGGCGGGCTCGACCGCGCCGACAAGATCGTGATGCAGGTCGTCGAGCGCAACGTCCAGACCGGCATTTTCCTTGTGCTGTTCGCGGAGGCGCGCCATCACCGCGCGCATGTCCATTCGCGCGCGCGGCAACTCTACTCCAGGGCGCAGCCGCGCGAGCGCGGTCAAGGAATGGTTGACAGTCGAGTATTGCGGATCGCGCGGGGCGAACGACAGCGGGACCCACAGGTCGACGTCGCGCCCGACGAACTCGAAATCCGGCCCCAGGACGCCGGCGACCAGGTGGCTTTCCTGGTCGAGCAGGATGGAACGCCCGACCAGCGAGCGGTCGCCTCCGAAGCGGCCTTGCCAGAGGCGGTAGCCGAGCACGACGACGCGATGCGAGCCGAACTGTTCTTCGTGAGCCAGGAAGACGCGGCCGATCAGAGCCTGCCGCCCGAGCAGCGGGAACAGGCTCGTGGTGGTGGCGACCGCCCAGAGGCGCTCGGGACGCTCGATGCCGGTGAGGCTCACGTTTCGCCATGTAAAGGCGGCCATTTCCTCGAAAACGCGGTTATGCTCCTTCCAGAACTGGTAGTTCACGGGGGCGACCATGAGGTCCGGGATGCCGCGGGAAGGGGAGCTCTCCCAAACGCGCACCAGCCGCTGGGGCTCGTGATAGGGCAGCGGGCGCAGCAGAAGTCCCCTGACCAGCGTGAAGACGGCGGTGTTGGCGCCGATCCCCAGCGCCAGCGTCACCACGGCGACGATGGTGAACGCGGGGCTTTTCCAAAGCACCCGCGCGCTGTGACGCAGGTCGCGCCAGAGTGTTTCCATGAAATGTGTGGAAGTGCAGATTATCACACCAGGGGGACGGTGGCAAACCGTGGAAAGGAACTGTGGAAAGGAAGCGTTGCAGCGGACGGGCAAACGACCGCCGCTGAACGGCGAGTCGTCAGGCCCCTCGGGTTGGGGACATGGGTAACATGAGCGACTCAAATTGTGACTATAATTTCTGAGCCACCACCGGCCAGATTGCACCGGCACAGCACGTCTATTAGATTCTTAGATCGAAGATCGTAGACAGGAATACTTCAACATTCTACAGCGTAACATCAGGCTGCGGCGAGCAGGTCAACGATGTTCTCGATGGCCTTATCCGCTTTGTGGTAAGCGGCTTCCA